>OGFY01000126.1_pt1 | contig 75727 bp, 64 predicted proteins | sample 1570951 | NCBI WGS metagenome assembly OGFY01 (sample SAMEA2581942, study PRJEB24529) | metagenome | biome: Human gut stool | place: China | collected 2011
CCCAACATAGCCAATTGACATTGGCGTTCCTTATATCCCCGCCATTAATGGCGGGCTTTACGGAACTTGCGGTAATTTTGAGCAGAAGCCAGAATAGAACGCATCCGTTTAAAGTCAGAGCCATAGGCTAAATCGTCAGAAAGCTCTACTCCTCCCATGTCTCCGTCAACAATCAAATAAGCCTTAATCAACCAATTAGAGCTTTCTCGTGATACCCCGGCAGAAGAAACAAAGCGGGCCATTTCAAGGGCGCGCTTTCTGTTGAGCCAAACTAAATTATCCAATTCTTGATTAATTTGTTTAAAAGCCAGAAAGTTTTCTTCTGTCAGCGGGCAACATCGATTTAAATGATGTTTTCGATCGGAAAACAATTGGTGCAGATGCACACTTTCCCGAAAAGTCAATTGCGAGCTGTGTTTTTTTACAAGGCTGAAAATTTCCTTTTCAATTTCATGAATAGCTTCATAGCAGCCGTATTTATCCATAAAAACGCACCCCATGTCTACGATGGATATTTCAACATGGGGTGCATCAAATTATGAAAGATATCATGCAGATTAACGATCCAGATGATCAACACCAGGCCCCGACAAAACGCTTCTTCCCAACGCCTTTGGAGTCACAATAATCTGCGTTCCGATTCGATCCTTGAGTTCTTGGACGTGACTGATCACGCCTATTAATTTCCCTTGCTGGTGAAGCCCCGATAAAGTTTTGAGAGCATTCTCCAAGGCATCCTCATCCAAAGTTCCGAAACCTTCGTCCAAAAATAGCGACTCCACCTGAACATTTTGGCTAGCCATCTTGGATAATCCCAAAGCAAGCGCCAAACTCACAATAAAGCTTTCGCCACCGGAGAGGTTTTTCGTTGATCGAATGACTCCCGCTTGATAATTGTCCTGAACCTCTAATTCGAGTCCATCTTTGTTTTTGCGTTTTAGGAGGTAACGATCATTCATCTTCATTAAAGACTGATTGGCATACGCAATCATGATGTCAAAAGTGATGCCTTGAGCGTAGTTTCTGAATTTCCTCCCATCAGCGGACCCAATTAATCCAGAAAGAGCGCTCCATTGATCCACGATGAGTTGTTTTGCAGCAATCGTCCTCAAATAATCTTTGCTCTTTTCCCTTGCTTCATCATCGCCTCGAAGTTCATAAAGAATGTTGCCCAACGTTTCCCGAACGTCCGCCTGTTCGATTTCATTGGCTTTTTGTTCTGCCTCAAGCTCTTCAATCGTTTTATCGGTAAGGTTCTTGGCTTTTTCTTGGGCTAACGTTTGGTGGTTTTGTTCCATTTCTCCTTGCAGACGGTTGATTCGTTCTGTGAGCGACCGAAACTTATCTTGCAAAGATTCCACTTCCGAGCTATCCAGACGACTTTGAAAATACTGTTCTTGGCCATCAAAGTCATATTTTTCAAGAGCGGCTTCAAAAAGCGATAACGCCTGAACTTCCCGACCTTGAGTCTCTTTAATCTGCCGATCGTATGTTTCAATTGCAGAAATGAGCGTGCGCAGTTGTCCGGCCTTTTCATCCACCGCTTTTCTCATTTGTTCATACGAGCTTTTTGTTTGTGTAACCGTATCATTGAGGCTCTTTTCTACTTGATCCGGATCTTTGTCTCCGAAAAACTCCGTTCGGATTCTTTTTTCTTCATTCAGTTTTTCTTCACTCTGCATAAGCTGAGAATGTTTAACTTGCCGAGTTTTTTCTTTCTCTGCTTTCAGACTCCTTATTTCCCGAATTTCGCTCGCTACGCGTTCCAAGTCTTTTTGCTTCTCATTAAATGCTTCTTCATTTTTTACCCATAACGTTTTCTTAGTCAAAAGCTCATTGATCACTTCGGTTGGTGACATCGGTAAAGCAAGACCAAACCCGGACACACTTTCGTAAAAAGCGTTTGAATCCAAGGCAAACTTTTCTTTCTTTTCATCCATTAAATTCAAAGCTTCCCGTCTTTGCTCAATCACCCCATCCAACCGTTCTTGAACCAGACGCTGGTTGGTTTCTGCACTCGTAATCGCTTCTTTTTGAAGCGTTGCCTTGGTCGCGAGCTCTTGCAATTGGTTTTTCAGGCGAATTACCTCATTTAACGTTTTTTGCACCGCATTTATTTGAGTCTGAATTTCGTCAACAGCCGGAATATTTCCCTCGGCATAGGGATGGTGCGTTGCGCCACAAAGCGGACAAGGAGCGCCATCTTTGAGCCCCTTGCGATGCTCTCCCAATGATTGAATCAATTGACGGTAATGCCGCTTTTCTTTCAAAGCCTCAAGTTGCGTGACAAGCGACTGTTCGGTTTCTCCCTGAAGAACCCCCTTAAGCTCCTCTGCCACCGTTTCTTGTTGATTCTTTAGGCGCTCTGCCGTTGAGCGTAACGCGTTAAGGTCCTGAGTTTCTTTTTGAAGCTGTGCCTGAAGCTCCTTTTCCCTGTTTTTACTCTTTTGATCATCCTTTTGAAGACGTTTGATCTCATCTTCTATTTCTTTTAAGTGGTCACGGCTGGCCTCAAGCCCCGAGTAGGCTGAAACGAGCACTTTTTCGCCCGCATGACTTTTTAAATACTGTTCCAGTAATGCGCTTTCTTCTTTTAAAACTGAAAGAACCCTTTCTTTATTAAGAAGTTCCTTTTGACTCTGATTAATCGACTCTTGAAGTGATCCGACTTCTTTTTTCAATTCTTCCAAATCAAGACTTTGCTTTTTAATAGCGGCATCTCGAAGACGGACATCGGAGATGATGGGCATTGCGCTCTGACGAGCGTTTTCGGCCTCATCCCACCGCGTTTTAGATGAGTCACTGGCGGCCTGCGCTGCTTTGAGCGCTTCTTCTGCAATCGGTTTATCCCGTACCGCTTTCTCTTTTAGTTGTGCGGTTTGCTTCAAAGTCTCACGAATCGTTTTAAGTGCCTCATAACTTGGATCTACTTTTTGTGCTTGAAGAGCCACTTGAAGTTTTTGAGCGCTGGGCTTAAACGCTTCTTTTTCGTTTTGTAAAGCTTTATCTTTTTCTGCAAGAGCTTGAGCTGTCTCTTCCAATCCTTTGACGGTTTTCTTCCAGGTTAAAGCTTCTTGAATGACGTTTTGCGACCGCTTTAATTGCGTCTCTTTTTGAGTAAGGACTTCTCTTTGGCTTTCCTTTTCTTTACGGACATCATCTGCTAGCACTTCAATACCGCCCAACTGGCTCTCTAAAGCCTTCAGCGCCTTACTTTCCTCATCCATTCGGCGATACACCTTTTCAGAAATTTCAGAATAAATTTCCATACCGGTGATTTTTTCCAAAATCACTGCCCGGTCATCAGATGAGGCTTTTAAAAACGCTGCGAAATCACCCTGAGCCAAGAGCATGGAACGTGTAAAACGCTTGAAATCGAGCCCCGTGAGCTCATTAATCTTATCGGCGATCCCCTTTTTGAGATTCACCATCTCATTGGTATCCAAATTCACAAGCTCTTGCTTAGCAGGCTGCAACGCCCCCTCGGGTTTATTTCTGGCGTGTCTTTGACTCCAGTGACTTCTGTAACGCCCCTTGCCTGTTGAAAACACCACTTCAGCAAAGCAATCCCCCGTCTGACGGGTCATGATTTCGTTGGTGGATTTAGAGATGGTGGCTAGTCTCGGTGTTTGGCCGTAAAGCGCGAGACATATGGCATCCAGCACCGTGCTTTTCCCGGCCCCCGTTGGACCGGTGATCGCAAAAATACCGTCTTCCCGATAACGCTCGTTTGTGAAATCAATACTCCAGGTACCGGCCAGTGAATTGAGATTTTTAAAGGTGACTTTTTCAATGCGCATGATGTTTTCTGCCCTTATTCTTTCTGATTATCCGCTTCACTGATTTGACGACAGACTTCTGAAAAAAGTCCCTTTAACACGATTTTTTGATCATCGGGTATACCATAGTCAATCAGACATTGGTCAAAAACATCCGTGGGATTCAAATCCTGAAGTTCCACTTCCTTTTCATACTGCTTCATCACGGCATTAAAAAGCATGGCGTTTTGAATCTTAAGCACTTCGATGGAGGTATTCTCCACGAGTTTATAGACTCGCTCTCGAAGGTTTCCGATCGCTTCCTGTCCTTCATAAATCACTTCAACCCAACCGGCAAAGGACTCCTCTTTTAATCGCCTAAGACTTGCCTCAATGCTGTCCCAATCACCTTTAATTTGATCAAAGTGTCTGAATGCCGGAACCGGCACGGTTTGAATGTCCACGTTTTGATCATGGATATCAACAATCACAACAGATTTTTGTTGATGAATTTCATCGAAGTTCATCGCCATGGGCGAACCGCTGTAACGAATATTTTCGTTACCGGCGACCTTCTGAGGAATATGCAGATGACCCAAAGCAAAATAGTCAAAGGCAGGCAGTCGGTCTACCGGCACCTGGCCAAGGTTTCCAACATAAAGATCTCTTTCACCGCTTACTTCACCTGAACGTTTATAGATTGAAGAACCGGCTATGAAGAGGTGTCCCGTGCCAACTATAGGCAGGGATTTTCCTAAAACGTTTCGCTCTCTGCGGGCTTCTTCATACACATTTTGATAATGTGAAATGATGCCTTCTACCAGGCGATTTTCTTTGTCTTGATAAGACTCACCTTCGTTGCTCTGACGAACATCCCGATCCCTCAAAAAGGGCACGGCACAGACAATCAATTCCGGATTATTGTCACCGTCCTTTAATACAAGGACTTCGTCTTCACTCTTCTGCGCTGCACTTCCGACAACATGAACATTGAATGCTTTTAACAGCGCTTTAGGAGCGTCTAAAAAGGACGGTGAATCGTGATTGCCAGCCGTGACAATAACATGGCGGCAGGATGTCTTAGCGACCTCATTTAAGAATCGATAATAGAGCCCCTGAGCGGTATTGCTCGGCGTTGAGGTGTCGAAAATATCCCCTGCAACCAGTAGCGTTTCAATGGAATGATTTTTGATCGTATTGATGAGCCACTGAAGAAATTGTTCAGTTTCATCGTAACGTTTGCGGCCGTAGAGGGTTGAGCCGATGTGCCAGTCGGAGGTGTGGAGGATTTTCATACTTAGCCTGTGGTATTAGTAGAATATTTCAAAATCTTATATGCTCAATGATGAACACTATCTTCTCTGCGTTTTTTAATTAATTCAGTGTGGCATTTGGGGCAAACTGCACCCCTAATACCTGACTCGGCAACGACCCTCTAACCGTTAACTAATCCGAACTTCATAGCAGTCTAAAAAAGGGCAGCCCTTTCATTCAGTCTGTTGTTGATTGGGAAGCTTCACTTCTTGAGCACTACTACAGGTTCCGGGAATAGCAAGCTTGCACTCCTGCAGGGCCTTCAGAGCCGTATTCTTATCTACTTGCGTCAACGCCGCTCCGCCAACAAACACCCCCATTTTGAGGAATTGCTGAATGTAGTATTTTTCATTGGCTTTTGTGTGGATAAACAGATGATTTGGGGAAAATTCGGATTCTGTTGATACGAAATGATCTTTGTCCCCTTCAACATCTGCATAAAAGAAAGTATTGGGAGCAGTTTCTCCCAAACACTTCCCGTCAACATAAAGATCTTTATACAAGGACTGCCCCAAAGGATCGTCTCTATAAATGAAAATTCGTGCCTGTCCTTCCGGAGGATTGCCATTGATTGCCTCTATCGCAGCTGTTTGATCCATGGTAGGAACACTGGCGCAGCCAGAGAGAAAAGCAGTCACTATCGTTGCAGCAATCAGGGCTTTATTTTTTAAAGTAATCATTTGGAGCTCCTATTTGATATATCTTTTCATGGTACGCCTTTGTTCTTATGGTTTAAAGCCCTTAGTTTATTTGTACTTCAAGTGGTTCCGCATAAAGCCGCACAAGACCAACAACGCTGCCGATATTCTCGTCAAGAGCAATTTGATTCGGCGCTGCGTATAGGTTCATATAGATTTCTTCATCTTCAAAGCGGTGCAGAATAACTTTCATCTTCAGGATCTTTTCCCCCAGAAATGTAGTGCTCTCTATCGCTAATACGGGGGAAGCCAATTCAAAAAATGTTGAATACCCTCTTGGGAGAAGTGCTGTCATCCCTTCTGTTGAAATTTTGACACCGGGGAAGTCTTTTTCCGTTTTGTTGGGATTTTCTTTTAAAAACCGTGAAAGCTCTGCCTCATAAAGAGCCCCTTCTGTTATGGTGAACGATTTCACAGGCTGTTTATCTAATTTTTGTGCACTGGCGCTGATACGGAAATAAAGTTCTTTCCCCGGTACTAAAAGCTCTTTCTTTAGATAAAAATCTGGTACTACTGCTGTAATCAACGTTTCGCCAATGGCCAGAGCCACTTCACCGCCTATCTTATTGGGCCATGTACAGATTGAAAGAACTTTGGCTTTACAGGTAAGGCCTTCATATTTGGGGATCTGCATTTTAAGCAACGCTTTCTTTTCAACAGGGTCTTTTGCAATATAAAAGGCCATCTGTTGCTGTCCCCAAGAAGGTGAGCTGTTTAAAATCAAGATTTCTTCGCCTGCAATTTGTTTTTGTGAGTCCAGAATAACTCCCGCACTTTCGATGACCGGACCTAAAAGTTCTTTAAACTCTTCCTCTGTTTCACACAAAGCACTCAGTACTCCGTCCATGTCTTCTTCGTGTTTACTGGGGAAAACATCTGCATCACCATCAAAAATGAACTTATCATTCTCATCTGTTTCGGTTTCAGACTTCTTTTGTCCAGAATAAGCTTTAAACTTCCCAACTGCGTGATCTTTCATATATTCCAGATCATTTCCTTCAAGAACTATTTCAAATCTATTAAATCTTGTTTCGATTCGAAATCCAGCAATCCATGCACCGTCTTTTGCTAAAGAAGGAATAAGCCAATGCATAAAACGTCGGTCTGTCTTATCCCTAAAGACAAGAGCAAAGTGTGGTTTTCCAGTTTTTACATCCCGAATACCGCAATAGTTGATTTCATATTTATCATAAACTAATGGTCGCATTACTTTTAAAATGGCCTCTATCCCATAAGCTTTCATTTTTCCATCTACTAATATGATTGAATCACGCCTCAGATACTTTGAAATCAAACGAATAGAGTGCGTATAGGCTGAGCTTCTAAGGAGTTGCCCCAAAATTAATTCATCCCAACGCATACCTTTACTAAACTCTCCCGTTCTTGCGTCGCCTATCAGCAAACCACTAACAGAAACAATCATTCCCGGACTATTTAATAGTTCTTTACTTTTATCAGATAAAAGACTCTCTCGAGTCAGGACACTTACATTTCCAAATGGAGTTTTACAAGTTAAAAGCCGCATTGGTTCTGTTGTAAATGCCTCGTCCGGAGTGCCTGTAAGCTGAGGAAGTTTGGCCGCCGGTATTGAGCGATTGTCTATTATTTCTGCTAATAAATTGATGCAATCCTTTTTTTCTTCCGTGCAATATTTACCTAGTATCGATTTAAGCGAAATAAATTCATGCGGTATATGAACGACTTGGCTTTGATCGTCAAGCTTACCCGGTCGCAATATGCGGATTTGATCTGCAAGAACAAATACTTTCAGACTTACCTGCTCAATTGAAATGAAACTGGGCAACAACCATGGATGGACTACTTTGACCGGTATAACTTGTCCGTATTCACGATTATCTGTAAGGGCACGCATCCATATACATTGAGAATCATGAATAGGTTTGATTGGCTGATTATTGTCAATCACAAAAGACATATCTGTGTTGACATCGAAGCTGAAATTCGGTTGAACGTACCGTACCTCCGTCGGTACTGCCTCTTCATTCCAACGAAGAGGCGTTACATGATGAATAATTTTCAGACCGTTTGGAAGCTGCTCATCAGCGTATGTTCCCCAGTGTGCAGGGAATTTATCTTTGGCATTCAGAGCAATTTTTCGTATTGCCTCATCACTTAAATTAGCCAAACCAAAAGCCGCTTTCTTGTCGAGTAACATATTCAACCTCGCTCTTTTGAAATGTTTACAGTTTTATTTTTTCACCTGCTACTTCACTTTGAGACGGAGTACGGAAAAATAAATTCACTACAATTAAGTGCAGGTAGATGGGATAGATTGGGATATGATCCGAAATCAGTTGCCGGTTGCACCAGCGGAGTACTGGTCTATCCTGTAACCGGCCTTTGATCCTTTTTGGACTTCAATCAACAGCCAAGTTCAAAGGTAAGCATCAAATATTATCAATCATTGAATCGCTATAAATTTTTCGATTATCATCAATTGCATCCTTTTACGATGCATAAAAGCAAAAACTTTAACTTCTGTCATCAAAGCAAAAACTATTTCCTGCGCTCAAATTTAATCAAATATAATGAAACGGTCGGCAAGATTGCTGTTTGCCATAAATTTCGGCAGCAAGGGCGTTCTGCCTAACAGTGATCCGACCGCAACATCTCAAAAATTAAATCAATTACTCAAGCATTTTTCTTTTCACCAAAGAACATTGACTGAACTTGAATTGTTAAACAGTTCAGGCAACAAAATAGGAGAAGTTAAAAAATGAACAAATATTCATTAACTCCGTACGACATGACCCATTGGGAAGGGCTTTACGGTCAGATTGTCGGCAACGGTCCTTATGCGAGAGTAGAAAACGGGCTTGCCCAAGAGTGGGTTCCCGGTTATGGGTGGTATTGGTGTCTTTGGGTCGAGGAAGATATCAGTGACTCGATTAACTTTATCCCTAAATCCAAGGAATTCGTCGAAAACAAAATAGCGGAAATTGAAAAAGACTTTTCGAATAAACTCAAAGGACAACGGGAACTGGCCATTAAAATCGCGACGCAATGTCATAAAGGTCAAAAAGACAAAGGCGGTATCGATTACATCAACCATCCATTGAAGGTTTCAGACTTATGTACCCACGAAATCAGTAAGTGCGTAGCCATCCTGCACGATGTAATGGAGGACGGAGGCGAAACTTACGACAGCCTAGAAAATAAAGGCGTACTGCACGAGATATACAGTCGAGTCTCAACATTGACTCGTTCGGAGGATGAAAGTTATTCAGACTACATCGAGCGAATTTCTCTGGATGCCGTTGCACGCGAAGTAAAGATGGCCGATCTCACTCACAACATGGATATCAGCCGTATACCCAATCCTACGGAGACAGACTTTAGACGGCTGAGAAAATATCAGCAAGCTTTGGATTTTTTAAAAGACGTTAATTATTAGAAACTAAAATTCAGCTTACAGGGTTAGTCCGGCAACAATCACTGGCTGACGACTGGCAACTTAAAAATCTTTAGCTACCTTCCTCACAGTAATCTGTTAGAGTCGTCAATGCCTTAAAAGTTTGCCGAGGTACAAGAGTTTATTGTAGTAATCGAAAACTTTGCTTGTAGGTAATGGTCTTGCTCTTGTTACGCCACAGCGATTATGTCACCATCAGTCCACAGCGAATTTGTCACATCCGACAAAGCGATTTTGTCACGGGGTTGACACAGCGAAAATGTCACATCGCGTTTGCTCATACGTGTCAGGATGTTTAACATTTTCCAACAAAGAGAATTAGCTACTGGTTTTGCTTCGCAAACAAATCTTTGGCAGTTGATTCTCTTTTTATTTCTTCGATCCTATAGTCGATCGTTTTACTCGTCTCCTCATAACGGACGACCTCCTGTCCAGACTTTATGTCCGTTATTTGAAACGGTAAGCTGACATATTTCCCCAGTCTTTTGGTTGGCGGATACAGAATTTCGTATTGTTGCTCCCGTTCGTAATGGACAAGAAATACCTGTCGGTACCGATATCTCATTTTTTCTTCTTTGATTAAAACCTCAAAACGTTTTTTGTTCTGAGAAAACGATAAGTTTTTCCCCAAGTTCTTTTCACTCCAACTGGCACAGATTCGATGCAAATGCTCTCGAGACTGACCAAATGGAACATGAGCGTCAGTTACCTCTCGTGCTTGAACAGAAAACTCCTCGTTGTACTGCTCAATAAACCGATCAATATTGGCATTGGCTTGCTCAATATCGGTTATCCCTTCGTAGGCAAATTGATGGGGCCAACGTCCTTGGAGAGTTTTATTTAAGCGCTCTATTCGTCCTTTGGCCTGGGGGCTATGGGCATAAATAGTTTCTATTCCAAGATGGCGACATACTCTTTCGTAATCGGTTAGCTGGTAACTTCGTCTCAGTGTCCGATGATCTCCAACCGGAGTGAAAATACTGTGTTTATCGCTGTAGAAAGCCAATGGAATACCATAACGCCATACATGCTGCTCAATCAGTTCCCGATAACTCAAAGAATTTTCTGTAGGAGCAAATTGAGCGGCTGTGATTCGACTGGTCGCATCATCGATAAACACCATCAAGCAAGCACGATCCCTTTGTGGTCCAAACCATTGGTGCGGGCTTCCGTCCAGTTGAATCAGTTCGCCAAACTGAGCTCTTCTTCGTCTTAGCGGATGTAACGAGGTCTTTCTTTCCTGCTGTAAAACCGGATCCTCTTTCAGTAATCGTCTTAGTGTCTCTGCCGATATTTCCAAGCCCTCATAACGAAGGTAACGAACAGCCAAGTTGTAAGGCATTAGACGCAATGATTCTCGGCTCATCGCCTCAAGAATCTTTTGACGGATTGAGGAATCGATCTTGTTATGAGGCTCTTTACCTGTGTTGCCATGGATTAAACCATCAGCGCCAAAGTCTCGATATTTAGCAGCTATCCGCATAACCGTGCGAGGGGTGCGCTCAAGCATAACGGATGCCTGCTTTAACGATATTGAACCTTCTACATAAGCTTGAATAATCGAAACATCAATGTGTTTTTTCTTATCTGTCATGGATTTTTTCCAATCCCTGACACATATGAGCCGATTTATTTTAGCGAGATGAAGGTGACATTTTCGCTGTGTCAACCCCTATGACAAAGTCGCTTTGTCGGATGCGACAAATTCGCTGTGGGTAACGTGACATAATCGCTGTGGCGTAACAAGGTAATGGTCTTGCTCTGTAGTTCTACCAATACTGCATATTTCAGTGATGGTTCAAAAATGCAAGCCTTGAGAGCACACTTTTAAGATTTTCTTGACTAACTGGTCAGAAGTATTGTTTTTCTAGTCATCTATTTCGTCTTAAAGATTAATAGGTCAGAAAAACACCATACAAAATAGAAAATCGACTTTGTATGAGATTTTTGACGCTTATTGAAAATGTTAGACTAAAAAATAGCCCTTTAGCCCATCAAAATCGAACCAAACGCGAGATCTATAACTATTTGAAATAAAGAAGATTTTACACAATTTAAAGGTTAATCATCTTGATGGACAAAGGAAAGTATAAAAGTTCCGTCTATAAATTAAACAAAGCTCGTAAAGCAACAAGAAAATAATTATCTGGAGAACTCCTCCAGTGTATAATTTTCATCACATTGATAACTGAAAAGTCTTTTTTGTGATGAATTATTTGAATTTTGCTCTCCACTTTTCAGGGCACGAAACTTTCCCTATTCGCCAATTATGGCTTTATAAAGCCTATAACTATGCGCTCCGTCACTCCAATGAGGAAAGAGGCGCCTCATTTGGGGGAGATCTTGCAATGATTGAGCTAGGCGTGGGCAAAAATATGGTTTCTAGTATCCGTTTTTGGGCGGAAGCTACTAATTTCCTTTCTAACAAAAATGGCGGACTTGAACCGTCAATGTTAGGTAAATTAATTTACGGGGAACTCGATCCAACTAGCGAAAATCCGAACACCCCATGGCTTGTACATTGGCAACTAGCCTCTCAACCTCACAGAAGTACAGTATTTTGGTTTCTTTTTAATCAGCTCAACTCTCAATATATCTCTCGCAATGATATACAAGAGGGATTGGTTTCTCTTGCTGAAAAATCAGGGAAAAAAGTTTCTTCTCAAACAATAAAAAGAGACGTTGAGGTCTGTTTACGTTCATATGTACCTTTTATGACGGGGAGAAACAAGGCAGTGACTGAAGAATTTATTGAGCCTCTTTTATCTTCATTAGGAATTGTCAATGTCGTAAATAAAGATGTTGTTGAAATTCCACGCACTGCTCGCCCAACGCTATCTGACGGGCTTTTTGCTTACGCCTTAATGGATTTTTGGCAGACACGTTTAGATAACACATCCTCATTGGATTATTTCCAAATTGCTCATGCAATTGGTTCTCCAGGCAAAGTTTTCCGCTTAGATGAAATCTCGTTAACCAGAAGATTGGAAGCTCTAGAAACTCTCACCCAAGGGGAACTTACATGGACAGAACAATCCGGAATTAAAACTATCCTTCGTCGAAAATCGGCTTTAAATCAACCAGAAATATTTAAAACCCAAATGTTGCGCCTTGCCTATCAGCTTTAAAGAATCTAATTATGAGTAACACAAAACCATTATCTAGTTCCATCACAATTGCCCATCAGTTTCAAAAATCTGCAAATGTTTCTGCAGACTTTGGCACTAGCGAAGCAATTAAGGGTTTCGTTCTAAACGGCTCTGGCCAGGCTTGTTTAGAAACAATGAGTCGTTTCTTAAGCAATACAAAACAAAGAGCCTTTACTTGGACTGGGCCATATGGAACCGGAAAATCATCTTTAGCACTGTTCTTGGCCACATTATTGGGAGGAAGTGAGGAAGATAGACAATTTTGTCAAAATAAACTTCTATCACAACAAGATCTTTTAACACCTAATTTCAGTGGATTGTTGTCTATAGAAAAAACTTGGAAAGTTCTCACATTAACAGGACATAACGCTTCACTGATTGACGACTTTTCCAAAATTGTTGGATTAAGGAAAGGGAACAGCCGCAAAGCAATTGAAAAATTTATTTCTTTAACTGTAAAACAACCTTGTTTGCTTTTGATTGATGAGCTTGGCAAATACTTGGAAGGAGGAAACAGTGAAAACTGTTATTTCTTGCAAGAATTGGCTGAGGCTGTGAATCGTTGTGATAACCCCGTTATCGTTGTTGGCATTCTTCACCAATCCTTTAGTGCTTATGCATCCTCTCTATCAAACCTACAACAAGAAGAATGGAGCAAGGTTCAGGGCCGTTTTATTGACATTCCCTTACTGATGTCTCCGAATGAGACTCTTCAGCTATTAAGTCAATCCATTGAAAAAAAAGACATAACGCTCCCATCCTGCATTACACCTCTGGTGAAGGCTAGTCTCAAATGCATTAATTATCCGATTAATAAAGGTTCCTTTGAAAATTACCTTAAAGGTACTTGGCCCCTTAATCCCATTACCAGCCTCTTGTTAGGACCAATCTCCCGTCGTCGTTTTTTACAAAACACACGTTCCGTTTTCAGCTTTCTAACATCCAAAGAACCTTATAGTTTCAACTTATTTTTGGAAAACACTTCTATAGAAGACACTAAAGCTGTCTATAACTTAGATCAGTTATGGGATTATTTGCAATCCAATTATGGGCAATCAATTTTATCTAGTCGAGTTGAAAGCCACCGCTGGCTCGTAGCCTGTGACTGTATTGACCGCGCAGAACGTCTTCATTCAAAAGAAGTAACTTCTGTAATTAAATCAATCGCTGTTTTGGATTTATTTCACCAGGGTTCTGGCTTGGAGGTAAATTTAGACACGATTACATTAGGGCTATTTCCACTTAGCAAAGTCAAGGTTACTTCGGCATTACAAACCCTAATTGCTAACAAGATTATCATTGAAAAGCGTTATGCGAATGCATATGGGTTATTTGAGGGAAGTGACTTTAATCTGGAGGCCGCGGTACAGTCAACATTAGCTGAACATCACCCCTTAGATTCCTCATCTCTACAGACTTTATTAGAGATCCCGCCTCTAATTGCCAACCGGCATTACGCTGTAACAGGAACGCTCCGTTGGTTTTCTGTTGAGCTGTCTACGCTTTCAAATCTTGAAAACTATCTCAAGACTCAAGGACAAAAAAATTTAACTGGACGACTTATTTTATGCATTAACGATACTGGAGAAATAGTAGACTTCTACAAACTCACCACCATCTTAAAAAAATCTCAAGACAAACTCATCTTTATCGGGTTACCCGAAAACTCTTCTGAAATTTTTTCGTTTGCTAATGAACTCCAGGCCTTGAGTCAAATTGCAAAAGCCCCCTCTCTCGAGGGAGACACGACGGGTCGAAAGGAACTGCAAAGTCGAACAGATTGGGTTATAGAGCAACTCAAATCCAAAATTCTCGAAGCGTTTAATTGTATCGACTGGTTTAATCTAGATGGACTTGTACGGCAAATAAAAAATTATTCCGATATTAATCGCATGATTTCGGATTGTTGTGACGCCGTTTTCTATAGAGCCCCTGTGTTAAACAATGAACTCATTAATCGGGAACAACTTTCTAGCAATATTACGAGTGCTCGAAAAAGATTAATTCTGAATATGATTGAGCACAGTGGCGATGAACGACTCGGGTTTCAAGGTTTCCCTCCTGAAGCCATGATTTATGCTTCCTTACTTAAGAATAAATTTCATCAAAAGAACCCAAAGAGTAATACGTGGGAATTTGTGCCACCAGAACTTTCGAGTTCTTTCCACTCTATATGGGAAGCTACAGATCAATATTTAAAGAGCAATAAACAAGTTCCATTAACTGATCTTTACTTACTCTGGTCAAAGCCACCCTTTGGACTTAAGTCTGGTTTCATGCCAATTCTTGCTATGGCTTATTTTTTAGCAAATCAGAAAAATATCTCTATTTATTTTGATGGGGTTTTCCAATCGGATATCAAAGATAACGTTCTTGACCATTGGACTATTGATCCAAAATCTATATCGTTCAGATACGTTGAGATCAATCAAAATGTAAGCGAACTTCTTTCCAATTTAAGTACTGCACTGACAGAGTTTTCATCAGAAAAAGTTGAACCGAATCCACTTGTTATCGCTAGAGCATTAGTAAAGGAAGTTTTACGTTGTCCTCAATGGGCCATGAGAACTGCTCAACTCAGCAAGGAGACTAAGCTTTTTCGTGATACCGTATTAAAGGCCTGGGACCCACTAAAGTTAATTTTTGACGATCTACCCAGCGTGTTCAATTCGCATGATGTTGAAACAATTATTGAAAGGTCTATTAGCGCTTTATCCGAAATAAGATCAATTACTCCAAAAATGTTGGATCAGATTCGGAAAGAATTCCTGACATCAATTGATAGTAATGGAGACCTTGATCAACTTGCTCAAAGAGCTGAAGCGATAGCCAATGAAGCGCCAAACATTCAATTAAAAGCCTTCATAGGCCGGGTAAAACTATTGAAAACAAACAATGCTTCTGACATCGCCATTGAGGGGTTGATTGCTTTAGCTACATCTAAACCCAAAAAACAATGGACCGATCATGATATCAACCAAGCTTTACAAAAAATTCGTCAATGGTGCTTTGAGTTCCGTCACATGGAAGGATTATCAGCAATGCGGAATTTATCAGGTCAACGTTACATGATTGGTTTAGTAGTTGCTGGTCAAAGTGGTCGCTCTAGCACAGAGCTCGATATACCTAAATCTATTCCTCAAAAATTGTTAAATATAGATGCTTCAATGAATGAACTATTTGAAAATCTTTCAAATGAGGAAACAATACTGTTATTAATCGAGCATACCTCTAAAGTTCTAAGTAGGATGAAAAAGAATGACTGAACATCATTTACTTGGTATTTCAGGCGGAAAAGACTCTGCAGCCTTGGCAATATACATGAGTGTAAATCACCCTGAGTTAGATATAGAGTATTTCTTTACTGATACAGGAAAAGAATTACCAGAGGTGTACGAGTTTCTAGCCTCTCTGGAGGGCTATTTAGGCAAACCAATAAAATACCTTAACCCTAATCGGGATTTTGATTATTGGCTTAAGGTATTTAGCAATTATTTACCTTCGCCTCAGACACGATGGTGTACTCGTGTTATGAAGTTACAACCCTTCCAACAATGGATCAAACCTTGGTTAGACGCTGGAGAGGATGTTTACAGCTACGTTGCCATCAGATCCGACGAAGAACATCGTACTGGCTTAACACAGCAGCATCCCCATTTACATGTCGTATTACCATTCCGAGAAAATGGGATCAATAAGCAAGGGGTTTTAGATATATTGGATAGTGCCGGAATTGGTTTACCCAAATACTACGAATGGCGTTCACGGTCAGGATGTACATTCTGCTTCTTTCAGAAAAAAATTGAATGGGTTCATCTTTTGGAGCGTCATCCTGACAAATTTGCAGAAGCGATGGAGTATGAAAAAATCGCCACAGAATCTGGAACCCCATTTACGTGGAGTGAACGAGAATCTCTTGCAGATCTATCTCGTCCAGAACGTGTAGCTGAAATTAAAGCTGATTACGAAAAGCGCCGATTACAAGAATTAAAACGCCGCCCTCAAAACCCTTTACGTGTTGGACTAGAAATTGTAGATATTGATGATTTGTATGGAGATGATGAAGGGGCAGGTGCATGCATTGTTTGTGCCAAATAGTTGTATAACTATTGCGGCATACATTTAAGCATATTTTCTCTAAAAGACTAATTAAATTAGTGATAACATATCCGTATATCTCACTTACAAATCTTTTTTTCTGAAGATGTCTTTTGCTGATATTCAGATTAAACCATCGTATCAGTCTTACGAGGATGATATCCTTGGCGACTTCCTCATCCCTGTTTTAAAGGAAGCCAAAACATATGATAGAGCCGTTGGTTATTTTTCATCATCATCCCTAATATGTCTTTCAAAAGGACTATATCGGTTTGTTCAAAATCACGGGAAAATAAGAATTTTATGTTCTCCTCAGCTTACTGAGGAAGATTTCAAAAGCATACGTAAGGGCTATGACGAGAGGCTCGTTGTTGAGCAGGCGCTGTTGAAATCTCTACTAGATCAAGAAGTTTTTCAAGAAAGCTCTAAAAATCGTTTGTCATTCCTATCAAAACTCATCGCCGAAGGCATCGCTGATCTAAGGATCGCATTTTCTGAGAGTGGAATTTTTCATACCAAAATTGGGCTTGTTAGTGATAATGATGGCAGAGAAATCATGTTTACTGGATCTCTTAATGAAACTGAGGCTGCTTACTGTAAAAATTTTGAAACAATTGATGTTTTCTCCAGCTGGCTTGACCTGGAAGCTAAAAAACGAATTCAATCCAAAAGGAAATTCTTTGATAGTGTATGGGAAGGGCAGTTCCACGGTATTAAAGTTATTCGTTCTGAACTCATTGAAAATACATTAATCAAAAAATATTTAAGAAAAAATGATTCATTTCCCAATCAAGATGATGTAGACATCAGTGAAGTCACAAGACATAAAAAACAGATCAAATCAGATAAACTTTTCGCTGATTTTCCCTGCCATTTGCGACCATATCAAAAAAATGCAATTAGAGAATTTATTAATCATAATGGTCGTGGTATTTTTGATATGGCGACAGGAACTGGTAAAACCATAACTGCCCTAGGGGCAATTCATGCACTGTTAACCCAAAACAACCAACTTGGCATCATTATCACCGTACCATTGACATACCTTGTTGAACAATGGGCTAAAGATATTAAGGCTATTCTTCACCTTGAACCAATATGCGCTAGCGGTGAACACAATTGGAAGGATAGTCTATCTTTATCACTATATTCTTTGCAAAAATCTATTCGAAAAGGCCAACCATATAACTTCTGCATCATTACCACTAACAATACTTTTGCAAGTAATACTTTTCAGCAAAGTATTCAAAAGCTAAAACAAAAAGATCACTTATTTTTGATTGTGGATGAAGCACATAATTTCGGCACAGAAAACAAACGCAACCTTTTAGATGATAAATTTACATACAGGTTAGCTTTATCCGCCACATTTGAACGTCATCGTGACGAAGCAGGGAGCGATGCTCTATCAAGTTATTTTAGTCCTCGATGTATTAGTTACTCTCTTGAGCAAGCAATTCAGGAAGGATTCCTAACACCATACAAATACCATCCTCACTTTGTATCTATGACCGAGAATGAACGGTTAGCATACATAAAATTAAGTAAAGAAATAAGTCGATACCAAAGATTCACTACTGAAGGAAAGTCTTTCTTAGATCCAGCGGCAGACTCTTTACTAATGGAACGGGCGAGACTTGTGGCAACAATATCAAATAAAGTAAATGAGCTAGAGGCTATTGTTAATTCTGAAAAGTTTGCACAAAAGAATGGAATACTAGTTTACTGTGGTACTTCTGGTGTCCTTCCGCATTGTTCAGATTATATTGATAGCCCCCTTGATGAAAGTGGAAATGAACTTCGGCAAATTGATGAAGTCGCGACCATGCTTATTAAACATGATATAAAGGCTGCGCAATATATATCAAACATTTCCGCCGCGGATAGAGTCCGGTTAATTAGTGATCTCCAAAGTGAACGACTTCAAGCTCTTGTTGCAATTAAGTGTCTTGATGAGGGAGTAGATATCCCTAATGTTCGATTTGCATTTATCCTTGCTAGCACTACCAATCCGAAAGAATATATACAAAGAAGAGGACGTGTTTTACGCAAGAGTCCCGGCAAGGACCTTGCTGTGATTTATGATTTTATTACCTTACCCTACCCAATTGATGAATGTGTCGAACTCTATAATAAGGGAAAAGATGAAACTATACGAAAGTTCAGAACACTTATTGCAAAAGAAGCTTTACGCATGAAAGACTTCTTGGAGCTTGCTAAAAATAAAATTGAAGTCAACAATAGCTTTCTACAGCTTTGTCAAACTTTTTCTTTAAATCCTAGTAATCCCGGAGATTTTTTAAATGACTAACTCCATTATTGATTTAGAAGTCAGCAATAAACATAGTGACTTATCAGAAAATGTAATTATTAAGATATGCAGAGACATCATCGAGATTGAACAAAAAGGAAAAAATGAAAGCTCTACCGAAAATGAAAGGGCGGAAAAAATGGCTGAAGCGATTAAACAAATTGTGGCTGCGGAGGAATCCAAATGAAGTTTAAGTCCATTGCAATGAAAAACTTTCGTTGCTTTAAAGATCAGAAAGTTGAATTTTCTACAAAGCTGAACAAGAATGTTTCACTTTTCATTGGTGAGAATACGAGTGGAAAAACTACTTTATCCCTCGCCATTCAATGGTGTCTTTTCGGTGATGATATTGTCAAAAGTGACGACCTTGCAAACAATGATGCTCTCCAAAAAATTAGTGTTAATGACAGTATCGAGGTATCTGTTTCTGTTGAGATAGAGTGTAGGCATTCACGTTATACATTTACAAGAGTCCTTCCATTTAAGCGCTGCGAAAATAGTAAAAACGGCCTCGAGAGCAAACCGATCTACAATGAAACATCATTTGAATGCACCATTTACGACAAACATGGCATACACGTAAGCCGGGGTGGTATTGGAGAAAACAAGATTAAGGAAGTTGAGCATATTGTGACTCAAATTTCACCCAAAAAAATACGTAACTTCCTTTTCTTTGACGGTGAAAGACTTCAGTCATTAGCAGATGATTTCAATACCCAAAAATCGTCCGAAACAATTCGAACAGCTATTTCCGCATTCTTAGGTCTCGACACAGTCAAAGAGGCAGCTCAAAGACTAAATCAACCAATTCGTCAAGGCGTTACGAATGTCAAAAGGATTCTCGATAAAGATTTATCTAAATATACGGACGAAAGCAAAAAAGATCATCCAGATAAAATTAAAGATGAAGAAGACAAGATTGCATCTGCAACAGCTGAAATAGAAAACTGTGCTCTTTTAAAACAGGAATATACTAGGCAGATTAATGAAAAAAGAAAACAGATAGATGAGAATAAAGAAGCTGCTAACTTACAACTAAGACGTAGTCAAGAAGAGGAACTTAAACACAATTTTGAATCGACTCGGTCTTCGCTAATTAGAGAAGTTAAAAACAAATTTTCTACTATTATCGGTCCTCTTTTTATAAGAGAAAAAATTGCAGAGGCAGTTAGAACTATAAAAGCAACGGGCGACATTCAGAATGATGTTCCCTTCATCCGAGCAGAGACAATTGATTGGTTACTTCAAAGGGGAATTTGTATTTGTGGAGAAAAAATTGAACAAGGATCTCAAACAGAAGAATTTTTAAAACAACTTAAAAAAAGTCTACCCCCAAACTCAATCCGCGGTGCACTTCAAGAATTTTTACAAAGTGTTGAAATCGTATACGACATTGATAATTTACCTGAAAACAATCTGAAATTTATTGAAAACCAAATTGAGAAAATTCACCAGCTAACTGAAGATATTACAAATTGTGATCGAAAAATTGAACATATCAACAAACAACTAGGTACAAAGGGTAACTTCGAAGACTGGATTAATGCTTTACAGTTGCAAGTTACTGATTTAGAGTCTGAAATTTCGAAACTTGACATTAGAACAGGTGAATTACAAAACCAAATCATTGAGGCAACCAATAACAAAAATCGGCTTGAAAGTGAACTTCAAGCTGTGAATCAAAATGTCACAGAAGTAGAATTTTTAAAGAAATGTATTAGTTATACAGATGCTGCCGCAGAGACTCTTAACGATTTCTATAACAAACATGAAAAAACTCTTTTAAAGAAGTTGAACTATAAAGTACAACAATCTTTCTCTCTACTTACCTCCGTTGCTAATGAACCTTCCATAGGAAATGATTATGTTTTCCGATGCCGATTCCCCGATCAAGGTGCAAACAGTCCCCTTTCGGGAGCAATTAGCACGATGGCTGTTTTTGCTGTAATTACTTCCATTATTCAGTTAGGTAAAGACATCCTGCAAGACGATCAGCAGTTCACAGCTTCTATTGTTGACACGGTGCCTCTTGTCATGGATGCTCCAATGTCTCCATTTGACAAAACTCGGATCAAAAAATTTGGTGAAAACATTCCAAAACTTGCAGATCAAATCATAATTTTTACAAAAGAAAACGATTTTGAAAACGTATTAGAGTCAATACGACCTTATATCGGTAAACAATATAAAATCGTACGAGATAGTGAATCTGCTTCTCATATTGAAGCTTAGCATAGGAGTTTTACATGATAAGAGAAATTTTCTCCAGTACCTATCTTTTTCATGGAAAACATGCCAGTATGGCTAGAGAACTAGTTGATAAAACTGGCAACAAACTCTTTGAGAGTTATATTGACCTTTTTATAAACGCTGCAATGGTTGGCATTGCTCTACACAAAAAAGGGACAAAGGAAAAGGGAAATGAGAATACTACAAAAATTCCCTTTGAAGTAATTAACAAGAGAATGTCAAAGATTTGGCTTCTTGTACAACTCGCTGTTTTAACGGATAGTGACCTGGACCTAGCTCAGGACGACCGTTTGGAAGCTTTATACAGACATGCGGATTTAAGTCCAGAGTACATTACACTTTTCGAATCTTTTATGCTCGGAGGTCTAGAATTCTTGCATGAAGGTTTATATACAGTTGGAGCATCGGAGCTTCAACAGGTTACCAATATTGGCATGTTTCTTGATAACATGAATGGAGACTCTAGCATTAACTCAGAGGAAATAATTGATCTCGTCAGGAACTGAGACTATTAACTGCTACTAAGAGCTCTCATCTAGGCAGGAGATTCCCCGAGACCGGTTCCAGAGTTTCTATTATTTACGCATTTATCACTTGACAACGTGGGCTCGTGCCCCCCCACTTTAATTGTGGAGTTTTTGAGTTTCTTTTATCTTTTTTCTTAAATAACTCCTTAATCCATAATCACAACAATACACTCGAGCCCCACGAATACCACGAGACAAAAGAACCCTATAACATCGACATACATACTTGAGTAAGTTCTTTTCCCGTTCCAGTTTACCTTCACCTAGTCCCATTTTTCCACCTGTATCAAAATAGTTATTGATACTGGCTTTCAAGCAATTATTTTGAGGATCATATTGAAGATCATTTCCAATAAAAACGCCTACCCAATCAAATTCAAGTCCCTGACTCGTATGAACGCACCCTACTTCTTCTTTAACTTGTTCAGAATCATCAATGGCCCACTTATAACTGGCTTTTCGATTATTCCATGCTAATTTGACTGAACCCAGATCAACATCCTTTATTTCGCCATAATCATTGTTATCCTTCGTCCAAGGCCATGCGTACCCCGCCAAAAGTCTGGCTCCCGGAATAACGGTTCTTCCCGCAACTGGATTCAGCTGAGCTTCTTTGTTTTTCTGTCTGACAAATTCCAACACTTCTTCAGGAGTGTCCACGATATCAAAGTCATATTCTCGCTGATTCCAGCCTGTCGCGTGGGCATTGGTTGAAGCATCAGATAGCCCTAAAACAACCGATAGCCAATTCAAGAAACCGTCAGCACCGTGACAACGGAATTGCGCACTTAGATCAACTTGCTCAATCGTTGCAGAGTATTTGTCAGCCGCTGCTTTGATAGAGTCAACCGAACCGATATCGGCCGGTCTTAATGATTGGTTATCGTCAACAAAAAAGACAGAAACCCTTGCTGCTTGAATAATATCTTCAATCTGATTCTTACCCTTGTACATATTTTGATAACTATGCAGGCGATGCGCTTCATCACAAATCAAACAATGAAATTGATTATTGGGAAAGGCATTTTTCTTTTTGTCTTTCTCGTCAGGGATAAAGAACTTCATACTTCCTGAGAAAAGATATTTTGCAAGTCGTTTATTTTCTCTCTTCTCTTCTCGAGTCTTGCCGCCACTGCTAAGCACAGACGTCATTGCTGTTCTAAATGAGGAGGTTGGGGCAACAAAGCGAACATTTCTTCTGATTTCATCGTCAACAAATTCACGAAGAATGTTGACTAATGCTGAAACGGCCACAACACTTTTACCGGTTCCGGGGCCTCCAGAAATAATGACGCAACGCTTCCCTTTTTTTGTTTGTCGAACGGCACGCATGATGGTCTCATAAGCCATTTTTTGCTCATCAATTAGAGTGAAAGCTTGGCTTTTAACATCATCAAACATTTGGCAGATAGCATCGGCTAATCCTTTACTTGGAACCACCTTCCCATCAGCCAAAAGCTGCATAATCTTTTCGCCTCTGCCTTCTCCGACAGACTGACGAACGAAGTCTCCCAATTTAGAGCCGTCATGCTTACCGAAAATTGGGGTTTCTTTGACAAGTTCTTCATTGGGGTTTATCGCCAAATCATCTTTATCCAAGCCCAAATAATCATAGTTATGCATGCAGGCACAGGCGACTGAATGCAAGTGATGTTTTTGAACTGAATCCAGCATATTGTCCAAGAACATCTTGTAGGACCATGCTTGATAGCTTGGGTGATTTGTTTCTCCTCGATGCGTTCCAGAAACATTGGCAATAACAATCCCCGGTTTATCCTTAACTGCCTGCGCTTCTGACCACTGTTTTAATTCAATAATTACGAATCCCGGAGTTCCTTTGGAGTCATAGCCGGTAACAATAAAATCAACTCTGCGGCTGGTCGCAGGAAGCTTGTATTCAATCAATACACCACAGTCGTCTTTTATGTTTGACATCAGAAATTCACGGGAAAGATACATCAAAGAATTGTTCCAAGCCCTGTATTGAGACGATTTTCTATACGTCTCTATATGCTCACTACCCGCCAGTAAATCAGGTATATGACTTAAATTCTGATGAAAATCTCTCAAAGTACCCGTAAATACCAACGCCATCTTAAATTCTCCACTCAAATTTCAGTGTATTTGGATGACTTTCCGAAACTTTTTTCAATCGGATATTTGTCAGCGTTCTGAGCAATCTTTTCCTGTATTGCCTCATCAAGATTGATTTTTAACCGATCTGCGAGCAATAAACCATAAATAAATATATCGCTTAATTCCTCTCTCATCTCTTTGTGTTTGCGCTCAACTTCTGTATCAGATCCCGACCATTGAAAACATTCCAAAAGCTCAGCCGCCTCTAGCGATATCGAAATAGCCAAGTCTTTGGGATTATGGAACTGAGACCAGTTTCGTTCATTTCTGAAATTCAGAATTTTTTCTGCCGTTTCTTGTCTAATGACGAGTTTGCCGTTTGACATACAAAGTAGCCTCCCTCGGACTTTGTTTCATGATAACTCCAACGATTGGCTTAATACATACCTTTGAAAGATTCTGTTCAGTTCAATTAAAGTAACAGACTTCTCTTCACAATTTCCCTCAAAATCTTTGCTTAGCATTGTTTCGATTAAACGGTCTAATTGAGGCATTCTCGGCCCCATTTCTTTTTCCAAGCCTGCTCGCTTCATTTTTAAAAGTGCATCTATTGACTCTGTGATATAAGGGAAACTTAATTTCCCAAACTCAACTAATTCATCAAACTGAACCGGTGGTAAAGTATTGTGCTTTTCTATCCAATGACAAGCCAATAGTGGTCTTAAAACGTAGAGGTACTTTTTAATCCACACTACATCTCCGTGAAGATATTCACGGTAGTTATTTCTAGCCATTCCTTGATAACTGAAATAGAGTTTCTTAGCAGAAACAGAGCGATCAACCAAAAGTAGCATTTCGGAACAAAATGCAGGGTTCTCAACGTAAGGAATAGGAGAATGCAGCCACTCAAGCAAATTGGAATTCCCCTTAACTAATAACTTCAAAGCTTTTGCCAAATCCCAACCATTCATATCCCAGACTTTATCACCAGGAATTTCTACCACATCTCTCGGCTGTTCAACCGCAATGTAGTCTTTAACCGGTCGAACATAAATGAAACGAATGTCGTAATCAGAATCTTTAGACTCAAAACCCCATGCTCTAGATCCTGACTCACAGGCATAGAGAATTTTGATGTTATTTTCTTCCTGCACTTTTCTTATTCGTTTCTTGATATCCGAAATAGAAAGTTTCATCTGATCCTCCATTTTCACCTTTATCAAATCCAGACCACACTAAAATATAAAAGTACAATTTTAAATATAGATACCATACAAAACATCACTTTAAGATGTATTCATTAACAACTAAACTAGTTGACCATTTCAAAGGTGTTTATAAAACTCCCAATGGATTATCTGCTAGTGATTCAATTTTGATTGGTTTTAAAATTCATACAATTAAATATCAAGAGTCTAATTAGAGTTATAAAAAATTAGAACTAAAGTCATGTCCGACATATACGAAAAACTAAATAATCCCCAAGGTTCTTTAAAAGAACTTGTCCATTATGTTCGTGCATATACAGGTATTAATTGTGGTGGGCCTACAAGTCCCATTTGGTTTTGTTCTTTAGAACCAGGAAGTGGGGCATTTTCAATAAATAAAGAAACTTCCGAATATGAAATTATTAGACCTGAAGACTATTCTGAAGCAAAAGAACACTACACAACAAATCCAAAACTTGTTAAAAACTACTTGAATAACGAGACAATTTGCGATTATCTAAGGGGGAATTTTTCTCATAATCACAATGCGAAAGGTCGAAGAGGAGGCAGCGCCTTTTATCGCTCTATGATCTCTATTTTAACTGCCCTCAAAGAGCCCCAAAAATCGAGTACAACACTGACAAGACCTTATGCCGCAGTAGAAACTTACAAATTTTTCGACGACAAGGCTTGGGGCTTCTCGTTCAATGTATCCCCTATTTCCGTTTCAACCCGAGATCGGGCCCAATTAGAGTGGTGCAGCATAAAAAATCATGAATCTGTTGATACCTTCAGATTACTAGAAGCCCCGGAATCTAATGAAAAGCTGACATTTAGTGAATGGACTGGTTGTCCAAAATACACAGACTTTTTTTCATGGTGCGCGAAGGAGCGCCATCAGACATTTAAGAAATTAAGAGAATTTTATAAACCAATGCTCATTTATTGTTCTGGTCTTTCTTCTTTAAAGGACTTCACGGAGTTCTGGTTTGGGGAAATGGCTGACCAACAAATAGAAAAGTACAAGAAAAAAAACTTTGTCGGTTCAAAAGGTAGGTCTACAGAACTTAGTTACACATGGATTGAAAACAAAGATCACGATCCAACACTTTTGGTTATAGGCCCTTTTTTTGGTGTTCGTTACTACCTTAGCAGCTATCAAGGCAATGTAGCATTGGCTAGAAAGTTACAAGAGCTGTTAGATGAAAAAGCTATATCCCTTTAGAACTGAACATAAATTCAACTCTCTGGTTACCCTTAGTCTAGAATCAGCACTGTAACGCACTCAAAAAGGTAATCGTTATGGCACGCACATCATCTGGTTTCTCTCAAGCGCTAATTTACCTTGAAATCATCAAGCGCTTACCGCGCCACTGGGTAACTTCGACAGAAATCATGCAAAGCTTGAAATCTGCCGGTATTGAAATTGAAACGCTCACATTGCAGCGTTATCTCAAAGAACTCGCAGAATCCGATGAAATCCCGGTTGAGCGTGATACCCGTTCTCGCCCCTACGGCTACCGCCTTGCCTCTTTCAGCAACACTTTTTCTTTCTTGTCTCCATCTCCGCAAGAATCCTTATTGTTGAAACTAATTCAAGAATATTTGAAATATCAATTACCCGGAAAGCTTGCTAAAACTCTGGACCCGTTCTTTAACGCAGCCATGGATAAGCTCGACACTCCGCTAGGCCATGTGACTAAAGAACGTCACTGGTTGGATAAGATCGCGGTTGTATCGGACACACTTCCCCGCATTCCACCTCAGGTGTTACCCAGAATTTTTGATGATGTCACCAATGCCCTTTACGAAGAAAAGAAAATTCAGGTGAAGTATCGCAACGCAGAAGGCAAAAAGAAAGAAGCCATTTTGAGTCCATTGGGCCTAGTTCAACAGGACGGTCGTTTGTATTTGGTTTGTCAATTTGACGGCTACGATAACTACCGTCATTTAGCCCTTCACCGCATTGATTCTGTCAAACAATTAAAAGACAACGCTCTGGGCGTCTCGGGCTTTAAGGTCAAGGATTACATTAAGAGTCGTCACTTTAATTACACAGGTGATAAGACCAGACTAATCCACCTGATTTTGGACTTTAAAAATCCTCAAACGAAAACCTATTTAGAAGAATCTCCCTTTAACCGCACTCAAAAGATCACTGAACCGGAGAAAGGTTTATATCGCTTAGAAGCCGATCTGGTTGACAGCATTTTGCTTGACGGTTGGATCAAAACTTGGGAAGATGAAGCACAAATTGTTCGGGTTAACAAAGATAAATCAACCAAGTGAGATGTTCTATGGCTATTACTCAATCTGAAGTCACAAAATTTTTAAGCTCTATAGTTAAAAAAACTGTCAGAAAAAACAAAGATGAACTTGATTTTCTGTTGCAACACCCTAATCGCTGGGAAAAATGGTTCCAAGTTGAGCTCGCAACAGAATTAGTTCGTAACGAAGCTCGGGACGTTTGGTTAGAATACGACAGTCCTCTTGACTCTCGAAAGAAAAATACCAATTTCCGTACAGAGCACAACTTCACGACAGCTCACCTTGATCTCATCTTCAGAATGAAAGACGCCACGAAAGGTAAGTTTATCGGTGTGGAGCTAAAACAGGGGAACTCCTGTAAAGAGATCCAAGAAGTTTTTAAAGACATTATTAAAATCCGTGCCATCCAAAAAAGTAAGTGGCCGTACCGATCTTTGAACTTTATATTCCTTTATCCAGAAGGTGAAAGATCTAGTAAATACAACCGACTGATGGAGGCTTTGGCTAAAAAACTCAAAGAAGAAGAGTACGAACCTTGTGTAGATATTGATTTCAAAGAGTACTCATCATTGGAAGAAGTTCATGGTTTGCATTGCTTCATATTGACCTGGGATGCGGGCAGTCTACAAAAAAACATGACATTTGACCGATTTCATCAATGGTTTAAAGTGATTCAACCAGTTTTCAAAGAATTCGGTATCACAGGCATCGCAAAAGGTAGATCGAAAGTCAAGATAGTTCCTGACTCTGAGTCCTAACCACTGATTAGCCGCTTTGCCATAAGGAAACCCTATCTTCTTATAACAAAGCGGCTAATCTACCTGAAAATCCTTCAGAAATCACTAACTTCAAACTCATCGATGCACGTGTCATCCCCAAGTAAAGAACTGACCGTGCCACATCATCGACATCTTCAAAATCCACTTCCGTCAAGATAATGCACGGTGCCTGAAGTCCTTTAAAACGTCTCACCGTATCGTTAAAGATTGTTCCGTCACTAAAGAGCTGACGTCCGTTTTTAAACTCATTCAACGGTTGTTTAAGCGAATATTTGTCTGATCCCAGTGTGGGTGAACATAAAATCTCTGACGAATGACGTCCCTTCATCGTCAAGATAGCGATTTGATCATCAGAAAAGCCCTCTTTTCGAGCCTCATCAACTGCCCGTCTTGTTTCCTTTAAAAGTTGCGCAGGACTGCTGTACATGAAAAAAGAAGGAACTTCTCCTTGATAGGGACTCGTGGAAATCAGAGGGCTAGAGGTAAGCGCCAGTTCATTGATGACCTGCGTTACCCTCTGCGGTATGCGAGCCGTTTCTACGGAATTCACTCGGACAGATTCAGTAAATTCAACAGTTTCACCAGTTTTGAAATTGGGATCTGACAAGACGTAAAGTGTTCCATCGGATGATAGAGCCTGCGTTAACGCCACCACCCAATCAAATTTCAAATCCTGGGCATCGTCCAACACAATGCAATCAATTGAATAGCTGCCTTTTTCTAATTTCTGAACAAACGCCTCTGACACCTCATTGAAGTACTGCCCCAAACTTTGAGAATCAATGCCTGCCGGATCTGCAGCCCGAGTTTTCTCAATAGCCAATTCGTGCCATGTACCGATGAATTCAACATGCTGATTAATGGGGTGATCCTGAAGCTTTTGAGCGATGTTGCGGGTCGTATTGATGTACCAGGCACTTCTTTTTTCTTGATGGGCTTTTTGTAAAAGCGACAACGCAAGCTGCGTTTTACCGGCACCGGCCGGTGCATTAACTTCTACAACAGCTAAAGGCGATTCAATTCTGGGAATCCAAGTAGCCAATCCTGAAGACAATTCCCGGCATCGTATATCCAGCGTTTCAGAAATGGAGCTCAAACTTTGTTTGACAACACAATGATTTTCTAAAAACTCGACGATTGTATCTTTAGAGACGTCATGATTATGCGGCAATCGGTCGCAGTCCAAAATGATATTGCAGAGTTCATCCATACGATCCGCATCAATGACTCTGGTCGAATCAATCCCTATTCCGTATCCATTCAGTTTCCCGGTTGGTAAAACGAGAAAGGAACGAATAGTCAGATTCTTCCCGAGAGCTGCCAAACGATTCCTGGCAATCCCTCCCTGCCTATTTAACTGTTTGACAATATCCTTTTGACCTCCGGCTCCATAATCACGTACCACATGTCCAGATTCATTCGCTATTAGATCACCCGCTTTAACTTCTAAGACAACAATAACGCCGGTCGGTGTAACCACAACGGTGTCCAGTTCAGAACTTTTACCTTCAGCCGCAATATCCACGTTGGCGATTACAGAATATCCCGGTGGTAAATCTTCCAATTTTTTCTTCACAATTAATTCAGCAATCTCACCCTGTCTGGCCTTTTGTTCGTCCATATGAATACCTCTATGTGCCATTAATTCAGACGCTCTTTGTCTTAAAGAGATTATTTCGATCCTCTTGACCTCACCGCTCAGTAAGCAAAAATCCCATATATAAAGGCAAAGTCAAAAGCTGTTCACGACGGCCCACGTTGTAGTCCCCGAGTTTTATGGCCGAATTCACGTGATACTTCTCCGGATGCTTCAAAATAGTGCGCGTGCTTTTCGTATTACCAGAAGCTGCTTTCACTTCCAGCAAAACTGCCTCACCCTTGTAACGCATAACAAAATCGACCTCTAGCCCTGTATCCTTTTGGAAGTAATACAAAGGCCTTTTCATTTTGATGAAGAAATCCGCCACTAAATTTTCAAAAATCGCTCCTTTATACCCAAAGAGATCACCTTGTAAAATGTCACGCTCCGTACCGTCTTCCAACATCCCGACAAAAAGACCGGTGTCAGCCATATAGACTTTGAACTTATCCTGACAAGCATTGCCTTCGAGTGGCAATTCAGGCAGTGTCAGGTTATAGCAACGACGAATTAAACCTGTATCTTCCAGCCATTGAAGACTTCCAACATACTGGTTAGAACGCGCTGTCTTTTTAATCAAAGAAAATTGGAATTTCTTATTATCTCGAGCAAGTTGCTTCGGAATTGATTCAAAACACTCACGAATTCGTGATTTATCCGCACCTTGTGCATATTTGACCATATCGTCCTCAAAGGAGCGGATCAAAAGCTTTTGTTCTTCACGAACGAAGGCGACATTTTTTTCTTTAATGAACTGATCAACAATATGAGGCATTCCGCCCACAACAATATATTGCAGCAATAAGTCTCTCATCCGTTGATGCAACGCTTCAGGAACGGGCCTTTCCTCTTCTAGACATTGCTTTAGAAGAGCTATCAAAGAATCCTCGATCCCATTGGCCCAAAGGAATTCCTCAAAATCCAACGGAAACATATCAATGATTGTTTCATAACCTACCGGTACAGAATAGTCTTCCGAACGATAGCCGCTGATACCCAATAACGAACCCGTTGCTAAAACGTCAAAACGACCATCCAGCTTGAAAAATTTCAGAGCCGCACGAGCTCTAGGGCACTCTTGAATTTCATCTAAAACAATAACTGTCTCGTGAGGTATAAAGCGAACGTTTGCACCGACAAACGCACTCACCATTAAAACGACATCGTCAACTTTAAGCGATCCTTCAAAAATCGTTTTGTAATCCGGGTTTTCGAAGAAATTCAAGTACACAACGTGTTTGTAGTGTTGTTGAGCGAATCGCAACACAGAAAATGTTTTTCCGCATTGCCTACAGCCTTTTAAAATCAACGGATTCCGATTTTCCGTATTGAGCCAATTCAAGAGTGTTTTTTCAATTTTTCGCTTAAGCATAGATTTCGTCGCTCTAATTACATTTTTTTAGTCACTTTAACACGAAAAATTACGTTTTCCTAGCGACTTTTTCCAAAAGTTTTACATTTTCCCAGCGAGTTTTTCGGGATATCTAACATTTTCCCAGTGAGTTTTTAAAAATAAAGGCCAACACCCAAAGTTGAAAACATCATTTTTTAAGTATAGAACCTTCATAAAATGAAGCTATAAGCATTATCCTAACCTCAGAATAAAGATAGAAACTCAACTAGGAGTCAACCATGCGTAGGGTTGTTGGTGATTACATCGTTGATCTTTTTGGTAAAGAAAAATCCAACGGAGAATTTCTCATTAAACAATCAAAAATCAGAAACCATTGAGACAACAAATGCTTCATAAAATGAAGCTATCGTGAGTATTATTTTAATAGATAAAAAGTTAACGAATGCCCTCATAAGGAGCAGAAAAACATGATGAACTTCATCGCTATCGATATCGAAAACTTTAAAGTGGATCTCTATGACGAAGAAGAATTTATTGCCGCCTATAAAGCGGAAGCGCTTGATCCCGAAGACTACAAAAGTGACGAAGATAGAATCACGGAACTGGTTGAAGACAATTATTGTGACATCGCTTGGTCCCGGCAGGACGCGGTCGATAAAATTATCGAAGAAATCGAATTACTTTCCATTGAAGAAGGTGGAGACGATGAAACTCTCGTTGCTTTAGCCCAAATGCTAATTACCATTGCCCAAGCCAATTGGTGGGATGAGTTTATTGAACGAAACAATCCGTTCGGGCTCCCTAGTCGCAGTTGCCTTGAACTTTAATCTCAAGAGTTCAAAAACTATCCAACCTAACTTTAGTCCATCATTGCGCCGGATATCTGACAAATCGGGTATCCGGCCAGTTTTTAATTATCAATACCTCATAAATTGAAACGCCTGCCGATACCCTTTTCTCATTCATAGGAGACTGTTTATGAGTTCAAAAGATCTGTCGAGCCAGGCGTTTTCATTCAAATGCCAAGAGTTTTTCAAACCAGGTTTTATTTGGCACAGAGACGAAGCTGTCGCTTTCATCAAAGAGCACTATACGGTTCAGTTGCTGCTTCCTTCTGAACTTTTGCGTCAATATCCCCACTATTCCGCTTCTTATAACGGCTTTATTGAAATACCCGCCGGCTTTGTTTGGTTTGCCCCCAAATTTGTGGCGGAAATCGTTCGGGCTTGGGGGCACAGATTCTTTGGCGCGCCGTTTGGGCAATGCGCTTTTGAAAAAGTTCAACAAAGTCTACGAACACTTTTTGGTTTTCATACCGGATATCCGGATCTGCACAAAAAAATGCATAACGCGACAGCATCACAAAAAAAAATCCAACCGGCCCGACAACCGCTTCTGGATTCTTTCAGAGAAATAGCGCTTTCAACTAAAGGACTGTTTCCCAACCTCTACGAGTTGATCCCCTTGTGGTCCAACCATGTCACACCGATCAAAAATGAAGGAAAGAAACGCTCCGCAAATTTAAGGGTTCTTTACAAACCCAAAAAACTTATTTCTGTTCAAACCAGTCTCGATTTGGTATTAAGTGAAGGGCTCGTTAAATGTGCCGCCCCCTCCACGCTTTTAGGTTTTTGCATTAGAAAACTCAGTTTATCGGGTGAAATTTTGGACTACTGGTTCATCGCCCCCTACAAACTCGGATACGACTCTTTCACAAGCCAAGTCACCCATTACCAGGTGGACTGCGAAATGAGTCAGAAACTGTCTAATCGTGAAGAGGGTCAAGTCAAAGCCCGAGAAGTTGATCAAAAACTCGATGAAATCGCTTGGAGTAAAGACCCGACACTCAATCTTGAAGAGTTAGAAAAAATCGCCATGGTCATGACTTCAATGGAGACACCCAACCAAAGCCTACAATACAAACGACACGTCCTCTATGATCTTCTTGTCAACGAAAAACCTTTAACGGAAATTCTTGACAAAATTGAAGCCTCCGGCGACTCTCCCTATTCTAAAAATATCAATCCCAAGCTTTTTTCAGAGGCTTGCGCTGCTCGAGCTGTGGAACTAAACGGCACCAACACCGACTTGCCGTTGAGTCCATTTTTTGCCCTAAGACCCAACGCATGAACGCTATTTTCCCGATACATCAATACATCATAATTTGATGTATCGGTTTGTATTCTTTCATCATCGAAAGGACTCTGTTGAACAATAAATTTCCCCATTTTGTTCATGAGACCCATAACTTAACCCAATCCTCAAGGCTGACAATGATGAACGGAAAACAACCGGCGGTCTCGCACTCGCTTTCTGAAGAAAGCCTCCTTACTCATGAAGGCTTTATTCGATTCAATGGATTTCCCGTTGCTTTTGTAAAAAGCGACCTTTCGGTGCTGTTGCTTTTACCCTTTGAAGAATTGAGTCGGCGCCCTTATTACTCGGCAACTTTTAACGGTTTTATTGAATTGCATTATTCAATAAGCAGACTCTGTACCCGTTTCACCCTGGCTCTCATCGCTGAGTGGGCAAGCCGCTACTTTGGGCTATCAACGGATCCCAAGCGTTCAGACTATGTTAAAAAAGCTCTCCAACGGCTCTACGGCTGGCATCACGGTAAATCGGATTTAGCTTCTGCTCTTTCCAATCCCGATGATCCGATACACGACTTTCCATTAGCCGATAAGCTGTCTGCTACCGAAGCGGATGTGCTCGATAGTTTTCAAAAAAACCTCTTCCCGATTTATATCGTGAGCGGTCTTTGGTCAAATCATATTCGATCACAGAAAACCTCCCATCTTCCCACTCGTGAAGCTCGACGTTTGGTTCCGATCGATAACGGTTATGTCCCGGTTATCACAAACACGGATCTTTTAGTCAAAGTCAAAGTCGATGATCAACATCGTGAAAATCTGATGGGCTTGTGTGTGCGCAAAGTTGAGAGTGATGGTGAAATCAAAAAAGTCTGGTTTCTGCCTAAACGGCTTTGGAAATGGTTCATGTATGAACCGGAACAAAAGCAATTTTTGACAGCCAAAGAGATGGAAAAACTTCTTCCGGCGACTTCTTCATCCAATCTTTGTACCGGAATGTTGGACGATACATTAAACACTTTAGCCTGGTCACAAGATCCCGGATTAACGAACAAAGAACTTGAAGATGTTTGCATGCTGCTCTTGGAAATCGATCACCCGGATGAGAAACCTTTGGTAGTGAGCTCGCCTCTTTTTCAACTCTTTCTTGAGAACAAAGACCTTGCGGAGGTACTTCAAGCGATTGAATCCACCACCCAGGGTAAACACTCGGCTTTTGAGGTTGATCCCGTTGTCTTTGCGGCAGCCTGCGCCTTAAAAGCGAGGGAATTTCAAGGGGAATCCTCTGAGGGTGGCATTCAATACTGTCCTATGCCCGATGTCAACGCACTGAAAACGTTTTATCAAAAGGTTTAAAAAATGAAATTCTCGGATTTAAAGAAAAGCATTCTGGCTCAATTTGAAGTGGCGGGTGGCAACCGCATCGTCCCTTTTATCGAGGGCAAGCCCGGTGGTGGAAAATCAGCTTGTGCACGAGAAATTGTCAATGAATTGAAGAAAAAATATCACATCGCCGATGAACAAATCGTGGAATTCAATCCCTCGCTTCGAGACCCGGTTGATGTCCTAGGAGTGCCGTTTAAGCATGAATCAGGCACACACAATGTGTGGCTGCCGCCCGAAGAGTTTTATAACTTGCGTCAAGGGGTCGGTCCCTGCGCTTTAATCATTGAGGAGCTAACCGATGCTCCCATGTCCATGCAAAACCCGATGTGCCGCATCATTTTGGATCGGTGGGCCGGATCGGTAAAACTTAGTGATCAGCTTTTCATCATTGCAACCGGCAATCGCGTTGAAGATAAGTCCGGAGCCAATCGCATGAGTACAAAACTAGGCAACCGCCTGCGTTGTTTGTCTTTTGATGAAAATCTTGACGATTGGATCACATGGGCCAAAGCTCACAACATTTGCGACGTGCTGATTAAATTTTTGCAATTTCAGCCTAAGATGCTTTCTGATTTTGACCCCACTCGGAAAACTAATCCGACTCCCAGAGCGTGGGAAGCTGTGAGCCTTGTTCCATCATTCACCGGACGAGACGGTGAAAAGCTTTTTCATGCCTTGGTCGCGGGTGACGTCGGTGAAGGAGCCGCGGCCGCTTACTGCGCTTTCCGGAAGATGTACCTAAACCTGCCGGACTTTTCAGAACTTTTAGCCCGCCCCGAACAATATTCGGTTCCGGAAGATTTAAGCATCCGCTGGGCAACCGTCATGAAGCTCGTTGACCTCATTGCGTCCGAGAATTGCAAACAGGATACGACCAACGCCGCACTGACTTTTATCAGTCGGGTGCCACCCGATATGCAGGCCATGGCTGTTCGGGAACTATATAAAGGCGAATCCAAAAAGCGTTTAATCGCAAGCCCCGTTTTTAAGAAATTAGCTTCAAGACTCACTAAGGTGATCGGATGAGTGAAACCATTAACAAACTTCTTCAGGCTAAAACTCGCCTGTCACTGCGAGAACCCTTTTTCAGCAGTATTCTCTTTCGCTTTCCCATGGAAGCAACTGACACGGTGCCTTATGCTGCCGTAACCCCTCGTGGGAGAATTCTTTATAACCCTGAAACAATTGAGAAACTTTCGGTGGAAGAGGTCGTTTTCTTACTCTGCCATGAAGTGCTGCATATAGCGTTTTCTCACAGTCTTAGACGAGGCGAGCGTGATCATTTCCTTTTTAATATCGCAAGCGATGCCGTCATTAACGAAACGCTCATTGAACTGGAAATCGGGAAATTTATTGATAGCGGGGTACGACTGAGGGGCGCTCAATCCAGAACCGCCGAAGATATTTATGACGAAATCTACGAAAAGATTCCGGCGGCCAAGCTACTTTGCGACATCATTTATTCAGGTGACCAAAGCGCTGGCGAGCTCAAAAATGATCCCCTTGCCGAAGCAAGAAAAATCTTTGGTGAATCGGTGGAAGACGCTGAGTTACGGGACATTGAAAATTGCGTAAAAATGGCCATTGCGGAAGCAATCACCAAACAGAAAATGATGCAGACTCGTATGGGCTCCGCGATGGGTCATCTCATCACCCTTTTAGAGGAATACGTGTTGGTTGAAAAGCTTCCCTGGTACGAGCTGTTGGGACGCTTTATGACCAAATTTGTTTCACAAAACGAAACATGGCGCCGCCCTAATAAACGTTTCTCCGACGTCTATCTACCTTCTGTCGACAAAGAAGCGCAAATGGGCTCAATGGTTGTAGGCATTGACACATCAGGATCCATTTCAGATGAAATGCTGGCTGCTTTTGGCAAACACCTTTTTGACGTTATTGAAGAGTGCAAACCCGAAGAGATTTTTGTCTTGTGGTGCGATTACAAAATACAGAAAATAGAACAGCATCAATGGGAGGATGTGCCTTTTAAATTGTCCGCTCCGGGACGCGGAGGCACCAATATGTGTGAGATTGTCAACTGGGTGAATAAAAACACCCCTGAGGCTGATGCATGCGTCATCTTTACTGACGGCTATACACCTTACCCTCAAGCCGATGAAGAAAGTGTTCCCACACTTTGGGTGATTACCTCAAAGAATGCCGCCATCCCCGAACATATCAATCGCGTTCACTTTGAAATGGAGTAGTCCAAATGCAAACAGGCTAACCGATCCGGTGTTAGCCTGTTTGATATAACCTAGAAGCCTTTTGTCGGGTATTGTTTTTTAATGATATGAGCGAAAAATCTCATCATTTCATCAGCATCGCCGGTCTCGTAGAAGCGCCCCAATTTTTCATGAAACTCAACACTTTCCCGATTTAAAACAGTTATGGGCCAATAACCGTTGAGCATCAAGCATCCATTCATCATCAAAGACGCAGTCCTTTTATTAGCATCAAAGAAAAACTGAGTTCTGGACATGAATAAAAAAACTGCTATCGCTCGTTCTTTAGGGTCCTTAACTTCAGTATTAAGAAAGTCAAATCCGCGTTCAGCTAATATCGGTAATTTTTCATAGGTAGGGGGAATGTACTCCACATCATGGATAGCCGTATTAAGATTTCTCAAAGTTCCCCATTCCAGGGCATCTTTATAACCGACGAAACGGTGAAGGCTGCTGGCAGTTTCAATATTGACCTTGAACTCTCCACTGCGCAAAAGACGAACCATTTCACGCGCGCCGTCCCCATAATTTTTAACCTGTAGCAAATCAGTCACATCTAATCCATCCACCGATTTACCATTCAAGATGGTCCTCGTTTGTGGCAATGTGGAAGGATTTTGCTCAAGAGTTCTCATGCAGTTCCAGGTTATGTCAACCAAATTCTGATTAAATATGTATGTTGCTTTCTCAGTGTCTCCAATATAGGGAATTTCAAAGTCGACCGTACCCATTGACCAATGCATACCATTTAAACAATCAAATTTGGTCTCTAACATAATTTTTCTATCCTGAAAATCGGACTCTTGATGAGAGCATTAATTTTAGCCAAACTTTATTTTTCTCAAAACCTTATAACATCCGACTAAATATTTTCAATTAATTGTCCCACCTCTTTCAAAACCATCGGAACAATTCCTGTCGCCTTGCCCAACCTGATGTAATTGAAAGGACCATAGCCTTCGTCCATCATCGAGCAATTAAATTGCATCTCCCGCGGGGCTTCCTTATTTAAAAGCATACGAATAGGAGCACCGGCTGAGGCCGCAATCGTGACAAAATCCGCGGCCGGATAAACTGTTCCTGAGGTGCCGATTGCGATGAAAATATCCACTTCTTTTAAGTACGGCATGATCCAATCCAAACCATACGGCGTTTCTCCAAAAAGAACGACATCGGGTCTGACGGCTGAAAATTGAGCGCGGCATTTAGGGCAGATATTTCCCATTTTGTAGAAGCCTTTTCTCGGGAAAACCGTACCGCATTTCTGGCAGAGACTGCGATTTAAGGACCCATGCAAATGAAAAACAGCTGTATCTCCCGCTTCCTCGCAAAGAGAGTCGATGTTTTGCGTGACATGCACAATGTCGGCCTGTAAACGATACTTCTTTATAAACTGAGCAATGGCTTTGTGAGCAGCGTTTGGTTCACAAGCGTCAAAATCACGGATTCGCTGATTGGCCGCTTCAAAAACTCTTTCAGGCAACGACCTCATATAACCTCTTGAAAGACTGGCGCTGTCGTTCTTAGGATCACTGCCCTCTCCACGATAGGTCGGGATTCCGCTTTCCACTGACAGGCCCGCGCCCGAGAGAATAAAAATACTTGGACGCTCTCCGCGCCACTTTTTAATCATTGTCGACAACATACAAAGACCCCCATTATTGATGCAACTTCCAACTGACCATGCGTTGAAATTCAGGCCACGGATCGGTCAGATTTTTTCGACTCAAAAGTTGATGCATGGCACTGCGAGCGTACATATCCCGTCGAACATCAAATGAGAGTTCATAACGGCTCCACTCAAAATCCTTCATGTCATCGGCATCAGGCGAGACTGCACAAATTTTCACCTCGGGATAATGTGAAGCGATGAGTTGCATCATCCGTAAAAGTGCCCATTTTTTCCAGGTAAAGCTCTTTACACGAAAAGTGCTTGGATAGTCCGGGTAGTGCCACTTTTCTTTTGTGCCCGTAAAAAAGCCGGCTAATCGAATAATTTGATAAATCTCCTCGACATCGGCCCGTTTAGGGATAGATATCTCGTAGAAGTCCCGATCATTGTCTCGCCACGGCTTCTCAAACCCCATCGATGTGTAGAGCTGATTTAAAAGACTTTCCAGTTGCTGAGCAAAGCGTGAGGTTTTGACTCGTTCATAAAATTCATGCCAACCAGTGCCGTAGCAGTCTATTTTCCGATAGTCCCACTGATGAAAATCACTGTCGGTTCGAAATTGGTAGTCAAAAAGCATTTGAAAGTAGACCACCGCAATTGCGCAGGCAATATCTTTGACAGAAGCCGACAACTGCCTTAAACCGTCGATGCCGTTTAGAAGATTCAAAGCTTCTTTGGCGTTGTCATTGACAAAGGTATCCACAGTTTGAGATTCGCCCATGCGGCTTGCAGCGATCATGGCACTCATGATTTCACTTTCGGACGCGATCGCTCTGTATAAATAAGTGCCAACCGCCTGAGCAAACATAAAATCATCATGGCAAACTCGGCTTCTGATTTCTTCCAAAAGGACAAAATAGCTGTCACTTAAAACGGCTCGGTACGCCTTACCTTGAAGAAAGTCATCAGGATTAAAATCGGTCTTAAAGGTTTTATTTTCCGTTCGCATGTCTGTTCTCTCTATTTTTCTGACAGGATAAGTATGACTTTTAGGACTTCACTTTATGCAACATCCGATTTTGCTGAGCACTTCAAAAACTGATAGATGACTCGTTAGAGTGCCCGTATCTGAAAATTTAATGGAGAAATAACATGTTGGGAGCCATTGTCGGCGACATTGTTGGTTCACCTTATGAATACAACAACCTCAAAAGAAAGGATTTCGAATTTTTTAGCCCAAATGGTTTCGTCACCGATGATTCCGTTTTAACGCTTGCCGTCTGCCATGCGTTATGTCAGCAAAGCACAAACCTTCAAAAGGCCGCCGAGAAATCCTTGATGGAGATCGCCTGGCGATACGCTGACAAAGATTACGGCGGAGGTTTTCGTCGTTGGATGCAGCAGGAAAATCCAACCCCCTACAATAGCTTCGGTAATGGTGCCGCTATGCGTGTCAGTCCATGCTCAATAGCCGCAAAAACACTCGAAGAATCAAAAGCGATGAGTTACTCGGTGACCTCTGTCACTCACAACCATCCGGAAGGACTCAAAGGCGCCGAAGCAGCCGCTGTCGCAGGCTTTTTAGCCAAAAATGGTCTTACTAAAAAAGCCATCGAACAATACATCAACGAACACTATTATCCGATGGATTTTTCCTTGGGCAACATCCGTCCTCAATACCAATACGAAGTCAGCTGCCAGGGCACCGTTCCCGTTGCTCTTAAAGCTTTCTTTGAATCGGTGTCTTTCGAGGACGCCATTCGAAATGCGGTCAGTATCGGAGGCGACAGCGACACGATCGCGGCAATTACCGGCGGTGTCGCGGGCATTTATTATGGAATTGATGATTGGATCGCTAAGAGAGCCGAAGAATATTTGGATCCGTACCAAAGGCAACTTTTGAAGAACTTTGAAAAACTGTTTTGCTAAAAATGACGTCAGGGGCAAATTTCTGCCCCTAACGATTGCTTCAATAACAGATGGAACTACTGCTCTGGCTTAACTTCTGACGTTTCTTTTTCGTTTTCATCTACCCTATCTTCCATCTCTCCATCTAAATCATCTTCATCATCCAAATCATCTTCATCGCCCAAATCGTCTTCATCATCGAACTCTTCATCTTCATGATCTTCGAGCCAATCATAGGCGGATAAAGAGACCCGGAAAAGACGTCCGATAAAGTCCAAATCTTTAGGTTCATAAGGACCTGTCTTGATTAATTGCAGCATTTCTTCGATTTGCCAAACATCTTTGTCGCTGTCGAGAAGTTGATCGATGACAAAAAACGGCAAACCGGTTGCAACTTTAAGACATTGACGTTTTTCCCCTGCGGACAAATCTTTAACATCAATCCGATAGTCCGCCTCCAATTTATCAGCCTCTTCCCCCGGCGGCATCATCCAAATAAGAACACCGCGTTTACCCAACATGTACGGACACTCGCAACCGAAGGCATTGTCCATCAGATCCAACACAATAATTTTGTGCTGCTGCAACACATCGCCCAAGTCGTCGTCAACACAAGAGGCATCTGCGCGGTAAATTAAGTCGTCTTGCCAATAGGTCATTCTTTCAACAACCGCCTTGACCGCTCGCGGATTCGCACCGCACACCAGGATATGGAGCGGACGGACATAACCATCGTGATCCGTTTGAAGATAATTCGTGATGATTTCAGCGGCCGTATCCACATCATCTTCGTTGGCTTGCGGTTCGCCAATCCGACTGATCGGATTAGCAACAAAATAAGGCAACTTGTAGCGTTGATCCACTAATTTTCTGCGCATGGCGATCTCCTTTTCGATGAGAAAATTATGACCGACCATGCTTCATTTTATGCATGTTTTAAATGACCGTATACGTTTCTTCGAACTGTCTGAGAACGCCTGACAAATAAGGATCTAGATACGTTTGCGTTTTCTGAGCGATGGCGTCTGGAATACCATAGTAAAGACCGGCAATGCTGCCAGCCATCGCGCCCAGCGTATCGGTGTCGCCTCCCAAGCTAATCGCTGCGCGGATAGCGTCTTCAAAAGAATCCGCCTCCAAAAATGCCTTTATGGCATAAGGAACCGTCCGAGGGCAGGTATTGCCGAATTGATAGTGAGGGCGGACTTCATCAATTGAGAAGTCCATCGAGTAATAATGATCTTGGACATATTGTCCAATTTCCGCTTTTGAGCATTTTTCTTTTGCTAAAAAGGCAGCGACAGCGATGGCTTCAGCCCCCTTTAGGCCTTCGGGATGATTATGAGTCACTGCGGTTACCGCATAGGAAAACTTTTTGACTTCTTCTAAACTTCTGGCAACCATCGCGCAGGGGCTTACCCGCATAGCCGAGCCGTTTCCATAGCTACCGTATGGTCTACTGACATCGGTTAACATCCAGACTAAAAATTTAGAGCCATAACCCGCTTTGGGATATCTCAGAGCAAAGGCTTTAAGTTGAGAGGCCGCACGCAAAGACAATTGACTGTAGTCTCCACGACAGTCAAGAAAAGCCTGACAAACAGCCAACGTTAGAATCGTGTCGTCAGAAATATGACAACTCGGCGCGAAAAACGAAAACTCTTTCGATTGAAGACTTGCTAATTCGAAACGAGATCCCACTACATCACCAACGATGGCTCCCAGCATAAGACTTCCTCCTACTCTTTTTCTGAGAAACTAGCAGGATATGTTTCAGTTTAAGATGGAAAAGCTACGCAAAAATCGGCTCAACGAAAAAGTGGATTATGGCTGCCAAATAAGCCTCGTCCAAGTATTCCGCTCCTTTGATGCTGCCCATGGCTTTGCTCGAAGAAACAATACCGCCTCTGTATACTGTTCCGTTCTTAAAGCTCAGCACGACTTTTGAAGAAGATTTAACAGTACCTTTATAAGCCTTTGCGTCATCAATTAAGCCTAGTTGCCTTGAAGACGAAACAATTGTTCCTTGATAGATTTTTCCATTCCTAATGGTGCACAGCGCTTTGGACGACGAAGTGATTGTTCCCTCGTAAAGTTTGTCACCATCGATATGGCAAAGCATGCGGCTTGAAGAAACAATACCGTCGTAGATCGCACCATTTTTAAAAACTAAACTTTTTATTTGCGGCATTTTGCATTCCTCATTCCTGATTTTTCCATCACTTCCCCAAGCTTAATACCGTTAAACCTCTTTGGATAGAATTTTTTTTACTATCAACTGAGATCGAAAAATATCTTTGTCACATCCACTCGGCCTCGGTTAATTCGATACTCAACCGGCTCATGACCGAAAGTCAATGACACTCTTTCCGTACACAAGGCCTCAAAATTTTCAGAGATATGAAGTTTCTCCGCTGTTTCATGAGTCAAACGCTCATAGTAGGCAGAGCATTTTTGACTGAGAATGACCACATTGAATTCTCGATCAAAAAACTCGTAAAAAGACTCACCGACTCGAAATTTTGTTAAAAAATAATCTTGGGTCAAAGCACTAAATTTTTCTTTCACCAAAAAACTTTCATCAATGGAGACAACCTCTTCTATGCCCGTTTTTGTAGTGATCCAGTGACGAATCATGTGGATGAGCTCTTGTCCATCCGTGAGATTCAAGGCCTTCGCTATTTTCTCTTCAACTTTATTGATGACTTCAAATGTCACCAATCTCCCAAATTCACCTCGACTCTGACCATCTAAATTTCTATAAATTTGAAAAGCATTCCAATAGCCTAAATCCCGGTAAGTACGGACAAAAGTCCCAGCCCCTTCACGCCTGAGCAAAATTCCATCATGGACAAGTGTCTCGACCGCTCGTCTCAATGTTCCAATGGACACCCCCACCTGTTGAGCCAAAACGGGCTCAGTCGGAATTTTTTCACCAGGCTTCCATTCCCCGGATTGAATAGTTTTTAACAAGATTTGGCGAACTTGTTGGTAAAGCGGCTGACGGTTGACGCGGGAGAAGTTTTGCATAGCGATCTTCATTAAATTCATATATATGATTAATGATAGATCTTTCGTATTGCCTTGCGCTATTGGTAGAAACTAGACTGATGCCATACAACAAAATCCTAAGGGGGAGCTGTCGTGCAAACGGGGATTCCACAACTAGACCAAGAGACTTACTTATCCGTTAAAACTCTCAAAGACTCAGCCAAAGTAACCCGAGCTCTTCAGATCGCGTTTGACGAAGCCGAGCTCGGAATGAAGGAGCAGGTTGAGTTATGTGGAATCCCCGCGCCGACTTTTCAAGAAGCGCTGCGCGCCGAAGAGATTGCCCGCCGAATGAAAGCCTACGGACTATCAGACGTCACAACCGATGACATCGGCAACGTTATCGGCTTTCGTCCCGGAAAAGGCAATGGACCGGTTCTTGCCATCGGCGCACACATGGATACCGTTTTCCCGGCCACCACGGACGTGACCGTCAGACAAGAAGGAAACCGCTACTTCGCGCCCGGAATCGGTGACAATTGCTCAGGACTTCGAGCGCTTTTGCAAATCATCCGCTCTTTGAATGAAGCGAATATACACACTGAAGGGGATATTTATTTCGTCGCCACCGTTGGAGAAGAAGGCTTAGGCGATATTCGTGGCTCAAAATACTTTGTTGCCACTCACAAAATTGACGGCTTTATCGCTATTGATAACACCGAAATTGGGCGCATATTGAAGGGCGCCGTTGGTTCCCACCGCTACCGTGTCACCATCGAAGGTCCCGGCGGTCACTCCTATGGCAATTTCGGCGAGGTCGGCAGTGCCATTCATGCGATGTGCATTGCTGGCAACATGATCGCTCATATCAAAACGCCCACCAATCCAAAAACAACTTTCACGATCGGCACAATTCAAGGCGGCACAAGCGTCAACTCCATCGCCCCCTCCTGCTCCGTGGAAATTGACATGAGAAGTGTCAACAATGAAGCGCTCCTACAGGTCGAGTCTAAAATTTTGGCCTGTTTTGATAAAGCGGTCGCCGAAGAAAATGCCCTTTGGTCTATCACCGATCCCGCTAAACAAGTCCATTGGAAAAAAGAAAATATTGGCAATCGCCCAGCCGGCATGCGCCCCGATGACTGCCCCGTATTGCAAGTGGCCCGTTCTTCTTTGAAAGCTTTAGGACAAGAACTGACCAACTACGGCGTCTCTTCAACCGATGCCAACGCTCCGGTCAGCATGGGCATTCCGGCCACCTGTCTCTCATCGGGCGGCGTACAACACAAATGCCACACAATCCACGAATACTTCGACAAAGTGGATATTCATTTAGGTCCTCAGCTGCTTATCCTGACAGCCCTAGGACTTGTCGGTTGCGAGGGATTTAAACCCCTTTTACCAAAGCGGGAATAATCGTAAGGAGTTAAGCTTACGGAGACAACCATGAGTGGTGTTTTTATCGTACTCATTTCGGTCGCGGTCATCTGCTGGTTAATCGTCAAAAAATTCTATCCGGCATGGTCTTTGTTCGTGGTAGGCATCGTGACGATCGCCATCGTGGCTGCAATCTCCGGAGATCCAGTGGCAACCGGTAAAAAAGCCACCGGTTTTATCGGTTTCGATATTCTGGGAATTTTCGGCGGACTTTTGCAATCCCGCGCTGGCGGTCTTGGCATGAACATCATGATTATCGGCGGCTTCGGCTACTACATGAATAAGATCGGAGCCACGAGCGCATTGGTTCATGTTTGCACTCGACCCATGTCTCTCATCAATTCTCCCTACATCATCATGGTGTTGGGGTATGTCGTCGGTCAATGCTTAAATGTGGTATTGGGTTCAGCTGTGGGCTTGGCCATTTTGATGATGGTTACAGTCTACCCGCTTATGTTAAGCGCCGGTGTCAGCCGTCAAGCCGCCTGCGCCTCCGTTGTGATGACCGGTGGTTTCGGCATCAGCCCTCTTGGAGCGAACAACATGGTGGCCAGCAAATTGACCGGCATTCACGTGATGAACATTTTCGTGGACTATCAACTTGTCATCGCACCGGTCACTTTGGTTATCGTCTGCATCGTGCACTACTTTGTGCAACAGTATCTGGATAGGAAAGATTTAGCGAGCGGCCGTATTACACAAGCTGACTTCATTGCTAAAGATTTGTCCGATGCGGATAAAAGTGAAAAAGCGCCGGGCTTTTATGCCATTTTCCCATTGGTACCGTTGGTCTTTCTGTTTATTTTTTCTCCGCTTGTCTACAAAGGTATCAAGCTTGACATCATCAATGCTGTCATGGCTTCAATGGTTATCACTTTTGTCATTGACTGCGCCGTTCGCCAGGATATCAAAACGTCTTTTGCCTACATTAAAACCTTCTTCGAAGGCATGGGAAAGATCTTTTCCTCAACCGTCGTTTTGATTGTCTGCGCCGAAACATTTGCGGCCGGTTTAACACGCTCAGGTGGTATCCAGACGTTAATTGAAGCGGCCAGTAACTTAGGCAGCGGCTACCTCATCGTCTATACGATCATGTTCTTGATCGTTGGCCTATGCACTTTTGTGATGGGTTCCGGTAACGCCGCGTTCTTTAGTTTTGCGCCGATGATCCCCGGCATTTGTCAAACAGTGGGCGGCAACGCTCAGTGGATGCTCACCGGTATGCAATTGTCTTCCGGCTGCATCCGCTCCATGAGCCCCATCGCCGGCTGTGTTATTGCCGCCGCGGGTCTTGCGGACATTTCTCCGTTTGAAATTGTTCGCCGCTCGGCCCTTCCAATGTTGACCGCTTTTGTGGTTATTTACATCATGTCTTGCACCTTGGTCTGATCCAACCGAAGTTTCCTTTCAAGCAAGGCTTTTCCGCCCGATTTTTCGGGCGGCTTTTTTTTTGCAGCAAACCTTTTTGTATACATCATTAAATGATGTTTAAGTCCATACACTTCCTTTCAAGAAAAAGAGGAAGAATATGTTTAAGTGCAATCTCAACGCCAGCCATCAAACGTTTGACGAAACCGTGTTTCGTCTCTACCAGTTCTTTTTCCTGTCAATTCTTCTGTATCGTGACCTTTGGAAAAATGTCACCTCCGGCTACAACGATAAAGTTGAATACAACTTTGAACAAATGAAGTGGAGCAAAATCCTGGGGTTGCCTGAACTTGAACAATTAACACCGGATGAAATCAAAAAGACAAAAAAAGTAGCGGACAATCAGGCCAAAATTCATTCGCTTTTAATGAAAAAATACCAAGAGTTTGAAGAAAACCCTCCCCTTGTCCCTGACAATCTAAAAGCCAATGTCGAGCTTTTGGCGAAAACGTTCGGCTTAAATGAGGCCGAAAAAGGTATTTTGATTTTTCTTGCGGTCATTAAACTCAATCAATTCAACTGTCTTGATTTATTCAATATCTTAAAAAATAAGAAAGCTGACCTTATTACCTATCGAGAACTCATCAGCGACTTTTTATCTACCATCTGCGATTGCGGTTACGAAACACTCTATAAAGCCTTATCTAAGAGCGGCGCTCTCATGCAAAATCGTCTGGTTCGCATCGATGAGGATCCCCGCGATTTTGAGTACTACCTCATCCTCGATCCGGATTTGGCCGCCAAACTGGTCTACCCTCATCAAAAATTGCATGATCTGCTGGCGATGTCACTGGTCAAGGGAAAAGAAAGTCAACTCACGCTCGAAGACTTTTCGTACCTCTCGCCCAATCTGCCGCTTTTAGTGCAATATTTGCGCAAGGCTCGAGAGACTCAAAAAAGCGGAATCAATATCCTTCTTTACGGTCCGCCGGGAACCGGAAAAAGTGAACTGAGTCGGGCCATCGCTCAAGACATTGGTGCTGACCTTTTTGAAGTGCCTGTTGTTGATGAGGAGGGAGACGCCGTTAACGACCGCATGAGTTGCTTAATGTTCAATCTTTCTCAACTCAAAAACAACCCCTCGGCGATTTTGGTTTTTGACGAGGCGCAGGATTTATTTAAAAACTTCGGAGCCACCCCCTTCTTGGCCACCTTATCGGCCAAAGGTAATGAAAAACAAAATAAGGGCTTGACCAATAAAGTCTTGGAAAACAATCAAACGCCTGTTATCTGGATTACCAATTCCATCCAAGCGATGGATCCGGCCTATATTCGCCGTTTCGATTTTTGCCTTGAAGTCCCGGTGCCACCTGAAAAGCAACGTCAAAAAATCATTGAAAACAAAGCAGGCGCCTTCCTGTTACCTGCTGGAATTCATTGCATTTCTCAAAGAAATGACATCGCTCCGGCCGTGATTGACCGCACGGCCAAGGTGATCTCGACCATCTCGACTTCAAAAGAGGAAATGCAAAAGCATTTCTTCACACACTTAAATGCCAGTCTTATCTCCATGGGTATTCGCCCCGTGCAATTGAGTAGCCGACCGGATGACGAGGAGCTGTATGATCCCGCACTGAGTACAGCGGACTATGACTTAGCACAAGTGGCTCAGGGGATTTCGGAGTCACTCAGTGCCCGTCTTTGCCTTTACGGCGTTCCCGGTACTGGGAAAACAGCTTGGGCACACTACCTCGGACGCGTTCTTGGCAAGCGAGTGATCGTGAAGCGCTGCAGCGATCTTTTGGATTGTTTTGTGGGTATGACCGAAAAGAAAATTGCCGCTGCGTTTGAAGAAGCTAAAACAGAAAATGCCATTCTGGTCATGGACGAAGCTGACAGTTTTTTGCAAAAACGCTCCGGAGCAAACTATAGCTGGGAAATCACTCAAGTCAATGAAATGCTCACGCAAATTGAAAACTTTGAAGGTATTTTCGTGGCAACCACCAATGCCTTGGATGCCATGGATGACGCCTGCTTGCGTCGCTTTGATTTAAAGGTGAAGTTTGATTTTCTGGATGCAAAGAAATCCAAAATTCTTTTTAAACGGTACTGTGAAAAGATTTGCCCAGAAAGCTTTATTGACGACCGTATTTTAGAAGCGGTGGGCAATTTGCGTTCTTTGACGCCCGGTGATTTTGCAACGCTTATGCACCAGTCCCGGTTTAATCCCCTTAGAACGCCTGAGGCGTTACTGAAGGGACTTGAGAAAGAATGCGAAACAAAAGAGGGGCATCATCATAAGCGTCCGATTGGATTCAACTAACACATTCTTTTTCAGTTATATAAAAGAATATGAGCTTGTCGCATCCAACGAATCTATCATTAATTTTTTGTCAGTTTGTGTCTTGAAGCTAAGTTTTTTTCTCTAAAAAGTCGTAGAATGGAGGCCTCTCGTCAAGAGAAGTAGTGCCGTTATCTCCATCGTCTAACGGTTAGGACGTGACCCTCTCAAGGTCAAAATACGAGTTCAAATCTCGTTGGAGATACCATAAGCTCAAAAGTTGGGGAAGTGATTTACTTCCTCTTGTTGTTTTTAGCCTTTAATGCACAGTATTTGTTTGAGCTCGTGAATCGTTTTTGTCAAATCCGACTGCTGAGCCATCACGGCTTCAATAGATTTGTACGCTTTCGGAATCTCATCCAAAACGCCGGCATCTTTTCGACACACCACACCTTTTGTCTGGGCTTTCAACTCATTGACCGAAAAGCGCTTTTTAGCTTCCGTTCGACTCATCTTACGGCCGGCACCGTGCGAAGAGCTACAAAATGACTCTTCGTTACCCAGGCCTTCCACAATATAACTGCGAGCGCCCATGCTGCCAGGAATAATTCCCTTTTCGCCAAGCCCCGCGCGAATCGCGCCTTTTCGCGTCACCCAAATCGTCTCGCCAAAATGTTCTTCTTGTGCAACATAGTTATGGTGGCAATTGACAATTTCACCTTCCAATTCTGTACTAGGTTTTAACACACGCAAAGCCTCTAGAACATCTTCTAGAATGATCTGGCGATTAGCCATCGCATAGTCCTGGGCCCAATGCGCAGCTTTCATGTACCAATCGAAATCCTCCGTGCCTTCTTTTAAAGAAGCCAAATAGATATCCGGCAGTTCCTCCCCGTTTTCTTTAGCCAATGTCTTCGCACGCGCAATAAAAAACGACGCCATGATATTGCCGATGCCTCGTGAGCCCGAGTGCAGCATAATCCACAAACGCTCTTCTTCGTCAGCCGTCAGTTCAATAAAGTGGTTGCCGCCACCCAATGTTCCAAGCTGCGCATGCCATTCTGATTTAACCATCGGATCAAGCATCGTTGGTTCATGAGACAGAATTTCTTTTAGAGGTTCTTCAAAAGGCTCACAAGATTTCCATCGAGTGTTTTCTTTTGACCGCTGCGCAAAACCGACAGGGACTCTGAAGAGTATTTCCTGCATCAAACGCTGAAGCTTACGTTCATTGAACGTATGTTTCGTGAGATTCGTTCGCGCAGCCAACATCCCACAACCAATGTCAACGCCCACAGCGGCCGGAATCACCGCCTCTTTTGTCGCAATAACGCTACCAATTGTCGCTCCCATCCCGGCGTGTACGTCAGGCATCGCAGCGACGTGATGGAAAACAAAGGGAAGCCTTGCAACATTTTTCAATTGATCGATGGACTTCAGATCAATGTCGCGGGTCCAAATTTTCACAGGCACTGAAGAATTTTCCGTTAGCGTCTGAGCAATCGGCATTTTCCTATCCTTAATTTCGTTACGGTACTGAAAAAATACAGTCCAATGCTTCAGTTAACGATACACGCAAGACAAGGTTTTCATAGTATTGTGACAAGGAAACTTGCGATTTTAATCGCGAGAGGAATTGTCACTGGCCCTTTAGAGCGATTTTTTGTATAATTCAGGAACCATGTGATTATTAATATGTATGATTAAAATAGTATTTGATCGAAATTGTGTTTATCAAACTGCTTACCATGCGGTTTGGTGCCCAAAGTATCGTAAAGCTATTTTGACTGGGGCGATTGCTTCAGAGATGAAATCCCTTATAGAAGCCATCTGTCTTGAACGGCAATGGAGTATTTTGGCTCTGGAAGTTCAACCGGATCACATCCACTTGTTTGTCAGTATTCCACCGGCTACTTCAGTTGCTGATGCAATCAAAATTTTAAAAGGCAGTACCGCTCGAAAGTTATTTGTAAAATTCCCTGAATTAAAAAAACAATTGTGGGGAGGTCACCTATGGTCTCCGTCTTATTATGTGGGGACTGCCGGCAATGTCAGTTCCGAAACGATTCAGAAATACATTGAAAGCACTGAACATATCAAAGGGCGCCGGTAAGTTAAGCGCACCTTCTAACCTATCAACAACCGTTTGTATTCGGTTAAATGTGGATACCGAGAGTGAGCAAAAATTGCATATCACTCGCACTCTCTATCGTGACGTTTGTAATTCATTGGTTGACTTCGTTTGCAAAGATCCCGCCCAACGGAACTGGCAGCGTTTCAATCTTCACCATGCCGCTTACCATACAGTGAGAGCGACTATGCCGGATTTAGGCTCGCAGATGGTTTGCAATGCTATTCGTTCGGTTTCTTCGGCCTACAAGGCAGAACTAAGCAAACATCCGCGAAAAAACAAGACCGATCCGCTCAAGCGAATTGTTTTTAAAAATCCCTCCATCCATTTGGATAAGAACACCATTACTTATCACTCCGATTTAACGGCAGCCACCGTCTACACAGTACAGGGTCGTGTCAAAGTGGATTTATGTCCGGGGGAATTTCAAAAGCGATTACTTCAGCATGGTAAGCTTAAAGAAAGCAATTTAGTCTATCGAAAGAACAAGAAAGGAGGCTTTTGGTCCCTTCACATCACTTTGGAGTTTGAATCCACACTGGGGGCTTTGCCCAAGGAATTGAGCAAAGAGGAAGTGATTGGAGTGGATGTGGGGGAAAACAATATCGCCGCGATATCCACCGGGCAGTTGTGGAAAGCCGGCCAATTAAAGTTCAAACGGGATAAATACCTAGGGTTGCGTGCGCGTTTACAACGCAATGGCTCGCAAAGTGCCAGACAGCACTTGCGCAAGGCTTCGGGCAGGGAAAGACGCCACGTAACACACATCAATCACGTTGTGAGTAAGTCAATTGTTCAAGAGGCGGTCAAGCGAAAAGCGAAGTTGGTGGTCTTGGAAAACTTGACGCATATCAGAGAGCGAATCAAGTGCGGCAAGCGAGTGAAAAGTCGCTTGCATCGCTGGTCTTTTAGAGAGCTTCAGCAGCAGATTGAATATAAAGCGCAAAGAAAAGGCATCCACGTGATCTATGTGGATCCGCGCTATACATCACAAACGTGTTCGTCGTGTTTAACGATAGGGAAACGAGACAAGCATTGTTTCGTTTGCCCGAACTGTGGTCTCCGAGCGCACAGCGACTTGAATGCAAGTCGGAATCTGCAAGGATTGGGCTATCAGCTGATGGTTCAAGGGTTGCTGTAAACCAACCCCAATGTTGGATTGCTTAGACAATTACGATAAAGCTTTCGACTTTAGTCGAGAGTTGTTTACTGAAACTTTTGAATAAGCTCAATTACTTGAGAAGATGGCCTACAGTAGATTGATCTACTCTAACGATCGTCAATGTATAAAAAAAAGAGGTGGAGAAAGAGGGAAAAACATGAAATAATTTAACATTTTCCAAAACTTAATAAACAAAATACAAAGGAGCACACAGTGCCCTCATTGAAAAAGATCGCATTGGCCACTTCACTCTCCCTGGCCGCTGTTGCCGCTCATGCGGGCTTTATCGACAGCTTCGTTGAAACCCTTCCCGGTGCCGTCTCACCCTATCCAGACGCAGGATTTGTTGGCAATCAGTTAAATGGCATGCACGACATTATCGAACACGGTCGCACAGGCCTTTTAGTTCCTGCCTATACCAATCATCCACGCTGGGACTACGACAACCGTGATGAAGAAAACGCCTATCCGTTTGGAGCTGGCATTTCCCGGGGCATCATTGATGAACGCGGCAATGAACGTTTAATGTATATGATGCTTTTCCGTGATTCCCATTATGAGATTGAACCCATTATGGGCTACGCTTGGGTCGCACGTTTTCCTATTGCCAATTCCGGCTTTCATTTGGGAGCGGGTTACACAGCCGGTTTGACCTTCCGTCAAGACTACAATTGGCTACCCATTCCAGTTCCGCTTCCTCTTGTCAGCGCTGGCACAGATTGGTTTAATGTGTACGCCACCTATATCCCGGTTTCTAACGTCTTTTTCTTCTTCTCCAAGATTGAATTTGACGATCAATCCCGCCGCTTCTCACCGTGGCCCGACAGTGTGGCATCGGCGTGGTCTAACACAACCGAACTTTATGCACAGGGCTCTTGGGTAAAAACGGACCTCTCTGATGGAGGCGGTGATGTGCCTGGCGGCTTCACATTAGACTCTGACTCCGGTTATAAGTTCGGTATTCGTCATTTCATGGATCGCCACTGGGCTTGGGATTTAAGCTATCAAAGAAGCGAACATGACCTAAATGCTCCTGGCAAAACGGTTAATAAATACCGACTAACCAACACCAATTTGATGCTTCAGTACCACTTTGAAGTGTTGGATGCCATGCGCATGCATGTCGGCGCCGGCGCTGCTTACTCTGAATTAAAAGCAAAAGACGGTGGCAACTACAAAGAACACAGCATCAATCCCGTTGTTCAAACGGGCTTTACCTGGGCCGTTACGGATCATCTGCGTGTAATGGGTGACATGACCGTAAACTTCCCGCACTTCCACAATGTGGAAATTAATGAAAACGAAGCCCTTGACGGACGTTTTAAGCCCGCCAACACAAGCTTTAACTTAGGTGTGGGTTACGCCTTTTAAGGATTGGAAATGGATACGAACGATTCATTATTTGAACGCGCCCGTCAAAGCATTCCGGGCGGTGTAAATTCTCCTGTCAGAGCCTTTGGCTCAGTCGGTGGCTCTCCCCGATTTATGAAGAAAGCCCAGGGTCCCTATATGTGGGACGAAGACGGCAAACGCTACATAGATTACATCGGATCTTGGGGACCCATGATTTTAGGACACAACAATCCTGAAGTTATTCATGCGGTACATGAAGCCGTCGATATGGGGCTGACATTCGGTTGCGCTACCCAACGGGAAATATTAATCGCCGAAGAAATTAAAAAATTAATCCCTTCCATTGAGGAAGTGCGCTTAGTAAGTTCTGGCACAGAAGCAGGCATGAGCGCCATACGCCTTGCTCGCGGCTTTACGGGACGCAATAAGATCATTAAATTTGAAGGCTGCTACCATGGCCACAGCGACAGCCTTTTAGTGAAGGCCGGCTCCGGTATGCTCACGTTCGGCAACCCGAGTTCTGCGGGCGTTCCCGCCGGTGTGACAGAGCATACCTTGGTTCTTGAATACAACAATCCCTCTCAGCTTGAAGATGCCTTCAAGCGTTACGGTGACGACATCGCCTGTGTAATTGTGGAGGCGGTAGCTGGCAATATGAATATGGTTCCGGGCAAACCGGAATTCATTCAAACTATGCGTAAGCTTTGCACTCAATACGGCGCCCTCTTGATTGTCGATGAGGTCATGACCGGCTTTAGAGTCGCATTGGGCGGCGCTCAAAGTCTCTACGGCGTGACACCCGATATCACCATGTTCGGGAAAGTCATCGGTGGCGGCATGCCCGTGGCAGCCTTTGGCGGCAGGCGTGATATCATGGAAAGGATTGCCCCCTGCGGTCCCGTCTATCAGGCTGGCACACTCTCCGGAAACCCTGTTGCAGTTGCTTGCGGTCTGGCCACTTTGAAACTTATTCAGCAACCGGGCTTCTATGATCGACTCTCTGCTCAGACATCTCGTTTAGTTAAAGGTTTGAAAGCAGCTGCCGACCAAGCCGGCGTAATCTTTTCGGCCCGAAGTGTTGGAGGTATGTTCGGCCTTTACTTCTTGGATAAGTGCCCTGAAGGCTTTGCAGACGTAATGAAATCTGACACCAAACGCTTCAATGTATTCTTCCATAGCATGTTGGATCAAGGCGTTTATTTCGCACCTTCTGTTTTTGAAGCTGGTTTTGTTTCTATCACCCATAGTGATGAGGTGATTGACGAAACTATTAAGGCGGCAAAGGTAGCTTTTGAAAAAGTGGCAAGTGTTTAAGCTTCCTTTTTCCCTTTATTAGTAGAAAAACTGAAATGTTTTTCGTCATGCAAAATCAGCCCTATCAGAATAGTCTGATCAAAACTGCCAAAAGGACCGTATGAGAAAGATTTTTCTATTTGCCTTTGTTTTTATCAGTTCTTTTTTGACCAGTATTGCGTTTGCTCACCACTATAGCTACAACCATCATAACGGTCGTTATTACGACAATAGCGGCCGTTATGAAGGACGTATCGATAACGGTCGGATTTACGATCATAGTGGCCAATATCAAGGGAGAGTGGATTCCAATGGCCGCCGCTATGATAGTAGCGGCCGCTATCAGGGGCGTATGGATTCTTCCGGACGAATTTACGACAGCTCCGGACGCTACCAAGGACGAATCGATGACAACGGTCGGCACTATGACCACTCCGGCCGGTATTTAGGTCGTGAAGACTCGAGCGGCCGCTTTTATGACAACACCGGTCGTTATCAGGGACAAATTCGTTAGTAACGGAAATTTCCCACAATTGCCACTTTTTTAAGCAGCGAGTTAACTCTCTGTTCCACTTGAGTTTTCTTACAAAATTGTGAAAGTTATTCACAATTTCTGTGGATAACTTCCGTCCGTTAAATTTCCTCTAAAAGTGGGAATACCCTCCTTGATTTTTAGTAAAAAATAATAAAACTCAAAATAATGAGGGTTATTTTCCTATGTAAGTGGGACTTTATTGCACCTTCGGAAGCGGCTTAATATAGCCGTCTGTCCCAAAAAGAGGAATCGCAGAGAGTGAATGATGGAAACTGCCGCTTGTTTCCTTGGTGGAGTAAGCAACATACAAAAGTGTCTGGGATTCCGCATCATAGATACGGCGAATTTTCATATTTTTCAATAACACGCTCTTTGACCGCTTAAAAATTACTTCACCCGACTTACTTTTATCAATAGCCTCAATCATCTGGCGTGTGATGGGACCTGTTCGGTGGCATTCAATGGAATTGTTGGACGGATCGCTCAATGATAAATTAGCCTCTATGCTAGCCACATGACACGTTACCCCAGTCACCACAGGATCGGTAAAACGATTAATTTTGATGTCTTTAAACGTAAAAATACCTAACGAAACATCGCCGACATCCTCTTCTCCGCAACCGGTTAACCCTACCAATGCGGCAGCCACGACCAATAACCATTTAGCTTTTGTTAATTTCATTGACATCCCCAAAATCTACTTTTGTTGAAAAATATTACTCGAAAAAGACACAATTACCAAAAAGGCCGCAAGCATCAATAAGGCAGTGGAAAGACTAGTGACTTTTGCAATAAATCCAATAAGTGCCGGGCCTGTCAAAAGTCCTGCATAACCTAAAGTCGTCACTGCAGCAAGTGCCAAACTCATTGGCATTTCGTCTTGATTGGCTGTACTAGCAAAGGCAATCGGAATGACGTTGGCAAGCCCCAGTCCCAACACAAAAAAGAGCACGATAACAAGCCAAACGTGAGACAAAAGGACACATCCAGCCAACATAATAGCCCCAACCAAACAACCATATCTCACACAATTTCTGGGACCCGCATACGCAATTAATTTATCACCGATAAGACGCATGAGAGTCATTGCCGTAGAGAAAGCAGCAAAGGCAAAGCCGGCGTTTTCAATCGCGGCCGACTTTTCCTCTACCAAGAAAACACCGCCCCAGTCCAGCACAGCCCCCTCTATCATAAAAAGCAAAAAACAAATCAATCCTAACCAAAGCACGAAACCTCTTGGCCAAGCAAATGATTTAGATACACCTTGGGCTTTACCGGCATCAGGTAGTAGAGAATTAACTGCACACCCCCAAGTAACGATACAAATCAGCAACAAAACGCCGACAGCATAAAGCAGCCCAATCCCAACATTGAGAAGGATGGCCATAGCTAAAGCGCCAATTACACTACCTAAAGAATAAAGGGCGTGAAACCCAGCAATCAAGCGTTTTTCGCTTCTATGATCCACTTCAACAGCGTGTACATTCATCGAAACATCGATAGCACCAAACACCATACCAAAGACAAATAAAAGCGCCGCTGTCAGTAATGTGTTTGAAGAGAAATTGATGCCATAGAGGAGAAAAGGAACGATAAAAAATGCTCTTTTTAACAGATATTTGGCACCTCGTTTAGCGACAATTCCACCGCACACTGGCATCACAACGAGCGCCCCTAGGCCCACGCAGAGCAACACCATCCCTAAATGAGCCTCATCTAGGCTAAGACTAACCTTCACAAAAGGTACCATGGCGGCCCAAATTGCCATCAAGAATCCTGCTAGAAAAAAGGCCACTCGCGTGGCTGTATTTTCAGGCGGAATGGCGCTTAAGTACTCTCTGATCGTTTGATTTTGCTTCATTGGCAATAAGGATTCTATTCAATAGGAAAACTGGTAAATTGTCGCTGATTCATTGCCGTTTTTCAAAAAAGGCTCTGTTGCCAGAGCCTTAAAGTTCAAAATAAACTATTTGAGCCAAGACGGTTTTTTGAATTCTTCTGAAATAACCGCATCAGAGGTCGTATACCCTTGCAGGCTACCCACTCTGCTTTGGATACAAAGGTAACGCAAAGCACTATCATCTGCCGCCTTTAGACAACGCTCACCGTTGGGATCAACTCGCAAACAGTCCCCTTCAGCAATAATGAATTCTTCTCCGTCAAGGAAAAAATAACCCTTTCCTGACAAAACAATATAAAGCTCCTCATTATTTGTATGGGCATGAACAAAAGGGATACTCATGCCAGCAGGCAGATTATTTATCGAGACTTCGGTTCCACTCAAAGATAAAAGTTCATGAAGTTCTGTGCGGCCAGCCGTCATATCTACATGTTGCCATTTTGCATTTTTCATTTTCGTCTCCTTTAGTTCGATATCGAACTTTTAATAAAAACAAAGGTTAGTATTAGTTGATCATTCCATCAATCAACACATTTTCTAATTAACCTTCCCAACGTTTTGATTTCTTCTTCAGTCAAATTCTCTGAAATGAGTCGGTTGAGGCCCTCTGAAATTTCCTCGAAAATAGGCTCCAACTCCAGCCCTTTTTCTGTCAAAGAAACTAAAGTTCCGCGACTATCCTTAGGATCACATTGTTTTTGAACGTACCCTGCTTTTTCCAATTTATCCACTAAAACTGTTACAGTGGATTTGCTACGTTTGACACTACGAGCCAAATCCCCCATATTGCACGCGCCTTTAGTAAAAAGTTGAACCATGACATCTCCATGACTGGGAACAATTCCCTTTAGTCCGGCTCGATCTAACGACGCAAGAATATAAGCGTTACCTTTATCGCGAAGCTTCGCAGCATCGGAAAAAATGGATAAATACGATTTCATGATTCCTCTTTAATTCGATATCGAACTATATTAAATAGATTGAATATTGTCAAACCTCTTCCTAACAAAAAGGACACCAAATTAAACGACTTACCGTTTGCTTGGTGTCCTTGTGTTTCTAACGTTGTAATTTATTTCTTCGGTGCCGCTGTAATGGACGGTTCTTCGCCTTGCTCAAAAACAATATTGGCACGACCAACGATAAGTGGATCCACGGGACCGATCGCATTTTCGTTTTTGTTCGCATAGGGCAAGAGGTGTAACACATAACGCATAGCATTAAGACGCGCGCGTTTTTTATCATCACTCTTTACGACAATCCAAGGGCATTCCACCGTATCCGTGTTCAAGAACATCATTTCTTTTGCACGAGTGTAATCATCCCACTTTGACAATGATGCGACATCTATCGGAGACAATTTCCAGCGTTTTAACGGGTGAATTTTTCGTTCTTTGAAGCGACGACGCTGTTCATCACGGCTCACTGAAAACCAGAACTTAATAATGTAGATACCGTTATGAACAAGATTACGTTCAAATTCCGGGCACTCTTTCATGAAGCGGTCATATTGCTGCTCGTTGCAAAAACCCATGACTCTTTCAACACCTGCGCGGTTGTACCAAGAACGGTCAAAAAGAACCATTTCCCCACGTGTCGGAAGATGTTCAACGTAGCGTTGAAAATACCACTGCCCTAATTCCCGTTCATTCGGCTTTTCCAAAGCCACAACGCGAGCGCCACGAGGATTCATGTGCTCCATGAAACGCTTAATAGTGCCGCCTTTGCCTGCCGCATCCCGACCTTCAAAAAGAATAACGACACGCTGACCAGTCTCTTTGACCCAAGCTTGCAACTTCAACAATTCCACTTGAAGGGCAAACTTTTCTTTCTCGTATGTTTTACGATTGAGGCGATTTTTGTACGGATAGACGCCTGTGCGCCAATCCTTAACCAAAATATCATCGGGATTATCCACTCGCGAACTGGTTGCCGCGTAATTTAGACGTTCTTGGCGAAGCAAAAGACGCAACAAACGAATACGGTCTGCTGGAGCTTCACCCTTGAGAATAGTCCCCAATGCTTCCAATTCTTTTTGATTAGCTGCTTCCGTTGTTTCATCGGTCACAATGTCTTGCACTTCATCGGTCGCACGAGCGTGAGAAACATCGCCTCTGGAAACAAGTTGGCTTCGATAAGGACCACGTTTGGACTTAACTGTGTTTTTCGAATTTTCGGTCATGATTTATGATCCAAAGAAAAAAGAGAATATCTATTTATTGTGCTCCTACAATAAAACAGTATCAATAGATAGTATCCATAATTGCAAAGTTATTAAAACATTTTTGGGCGTTTTAAACGCCCAAAAATCTTTAGATTTATGTGGACTGTATTATGGAATTATTCCGACAGTAAAAATAGAGCAGATGATCGTGACAACCACTATACCGCAAACATTGAGCCAAAAGCCCGCGCGAATCATCTCAGCAATCCGGATGCGCCCGGTCCCAAAAATAATGGCGTTAGGAGGAGTGCCAACAGGCATCATAAACGCAAGAGATGCACCGAACGTTGTTGCCACCAAAAGCGCTTCGGGATGCATGCCGATGGAATTAGCGACGGCCGCAACCAAAGGCATCATGGTCGCAGCAAGCGCTGTATTGGAGGTAAATTCAGAAGCAAAAACCGTTAATGTTGTAAGACCGCTAATTGCAGCAACTTCCGGTAGCGATGATAAGAACGTTGCTTGCGCTCCGATAATATCCGCCAAGCCTGTCTTTTGAATAGCCGCAGCCATAGACAGACCACCGCCGAATAACAACAAAACGTCCCAAGCAACCGTATCGCTCGCACTGGACCAATCCAAGGCGTGCACACCACGCTTATAGTCGACGGGGATAATAAATAAAATAATCCCGGCTCCCATTGCAATAACCGTATCAGATAACGGTTTAAACGGTGTCATATCTCCTATTTGAATACCGCGAATCACAGGCCCAAAACACCACAACAGCGCCGTTGTCACAAAAACCGTCAAGACAATTTTTTCTCCCCGAGACATCGGTCCCAATTTGGAATATTCGTGCATAACCCAATCTTTGCCACCGGGCAATTCGCTAACTAATTCCCTAAATAAAACTTTTGTCATTAACAGCTGAGTCGCGACAATCATCACAACAACAATGGGCAAGGCAATAAGCATCCAGTCTATAAAGCTAACCGGAACGTTATAGGTTTGTTCAACAAAACGCGCAAAAATTCCGTTGGGCGGCGTGCCAATCAATGTTAAAACTCCGCCTAAACTGGCTCCGTATGCGACAGCCAATAGGACACAGACTCCGAAATTATGCTCGGCACGATCTATCGGTAAGTCTTCTCGGGTTGAGCGGACAACTTTAAGTACAGCCAGAGCAATCGGAACCATCATGGCTGCGGTAGCTGTATTGCTCACCCAAGCGGAAATGAAAGACGTTGAGAGCAAAAGTCCCAAAATGATCTGTTGAGGCTTTGTTCCGACGATGCGAATCGTTAACAATGCAATACGACGGTCCAAGTGCCAACGAGCAATGCCCGCAGCAATTAAAAAGCCACCTAAAAATAAGAAAATAGTGCCGTTTGCGTACTCTTTGAGTGTATCCGACGATCCCATCACGCCAAAGAGCGGGAAAAGCACTATAGGCAAAAGGGAAGTAACAGCAATCGGAACGGCTTCGGTAAACCACCAAATGGCCATCCACAACACAATAGCTGCACAGGCACGAGCCGCATGAGAAAAGGTTTCAGATATCCCGGCTGAAGTGGTGTATTGATCTGGAAGAATAAAGTAAAACAGCAATGCAACCAACGGACCGAGAATTAACGGAATAAGTTTGGATTTGTTGCTGATGGCGCCAATTTCAATACTGGATTCATGGTGCTTCATAAAGGAGCTCCTTTCTAGATTCGTCCAACGGGCGGATCACTGCTGGTGCCAGAGATGCCAGTTTGATTTTAGAAACAAGATCTTTTGTTAAGATCTTTATTATTTTTTGATATTAGTCAGGTTTAAATTCCAGATCAAGCTATTTTGAATATTTTTCTAATCATTCTCACCTAAGGTGAACTCCAAAAGCCTCTCGGATGAAGCTTGGCGCGACCTGCTTGGCCTGCCAGACTTAAGCTTCTTGTCGAGGCACTCGGACTGGCGGAAGCGTCCTCTGAAGAACCATCGACTCTTCAAAAGAGCTTGAGCATCGTCCGCTAAAACATTTGCTTAATATTTGGTGAAGGACTCATGGACAACCGTAACGGTTTTTATGGAACAACGGAGCTGTAGATGTAAGATGGCTTGGGGATAAGATACTTTTACGACGCTGACAAGAAAGAAATAATCGAAGATAACGACAAAAAAGAACTAATCTGCTCCAATTTGCCGAAATATAAAATGCATTTTCATCCTAGGCTAGAATGGAACATATTCTGAAAGAAAGGATTTCAAATGTCAGAAAAACTCATTGTTGGCATGGCAGGATTCGGTACAGTAGGCAGCTCTGTCTACAAAGTCTTAAAACGAAACTCTGAGTTAATTCATGCTCGAGCAGGCAAACAGATTGAAATTAAAAGAGTAGTTTGTAGAAAAACTGATAAGGTCATCTTACAAACACAAGGAAATGTCATCGCCAGCAACGATTTAAATACAATTATTGACGATCCCTCAATTGCTGTTGTCATTGAAGTAATGGGAGGCGTTGAACCTGCGAAAACATTTATTTTGAATGCCTTAAAAAATGGAAAAGATGTTGTTACCGCAAATAAAGCTCTGTTAGCCACACATGGCGATGAAATCTTTAAAGAAGCTCAAAAGCAAAATCACTCCGTTTTCTTTGAAGCCTCGGTTGCCGGCGGTATTCCCGTTATCAAAGCATTACGGGAAGGACTTACGGGTAATCAAATTTCTAAAATTTCCGGGATTCTCAACGGCACATGTAACTATATTTTGAGCGCTATGCATAAAACGCCTCTTTCTTTTGCAGAAGCATTAAAAAACGCTCAGCAGTTAGGCTACGCAGAGGCCGACCCTACCTTTGATATCGAAGGGTTAGATACCGGGCATAAATTGTCGATTTTGACATCATTGGCTTTTGGCGTTCCCTTCCACTTTGATATGACAGCTGTTGAAGGTATCAAAGGAATTTCTTCCATTGACATCCAATTCGCTCAAAAACTAGGTTTTGTTGTTAAATTGCTGGCTACCGTAGAGAAAATCAATAATTATCTCTCTTTTCAGGTTGCTCCAACCTTTATTCCTCAAAACAGCATACTGGCCCAAGTTAGTGATGCCATGAATGCCGTTGAGATAGTGGGTGACGCTGTTGGCAAAACCCTCTTTTACGGGGCAGGCGCCGGAGGTGAAGCAACCGCCAGTGCGGTTCTTGCAGATATCATAGATATTGCCAAAGGACACAAAAGCATCGCCAAATCAGACTCCCCCAGCGTTGTAACTTTCATAGATAACAAAGAGAAAAGAAATAAGAACTACATTCGATTTAATTCTGTTAGCTTGAATGATTTAACTGATCAAGTCTTAGCTACACTGGAAAAACATCATATTTCGGTTGAAAAAATTGAACAAACTAACGAAAACTTTGTTCTCATGACACAAGAAATTGCAGAAAAAACTTTTCAAAAAGCCTTAACGGAACTTTCTCAAACATATTCCAATCAACTTTCAATTACGCGTTTTCGTATTGAAAAAAACATTAATCCCAGATTTTCCATTAGCCGGATTGGACAATAATTTTGTTAGGATCAAAGAGCTCAGAAAGCCATTTTCGCTTTCTACCTTTGACGTAGAGAATCAACCTATCCGGCTCTTCATTTTTATTCGATAAGTATCTTGAAGGCACCACTAAAACATGCTGCAAAATGTATTGCATGCGGTGGTTTTTCCTCAAATGTAAACAGCTTCTGCGAAACAAGCTTGCCAGGTTTGCTGTCAACATCGCCAAGGTTAATGCCACTTCCGTGGCCCAATAATCCTTCATCACAAAGCTGTTTAATCCGAAATCTTCCTTTAGTGCCTTAATCTGATTTTCGCAATTGGCTCTTAATCGATAGACGCGCCAAATCGTTGCCGCATCGTATTTCATGTTGGTGACTAAAGCGCTATAACGATAATGCTCAAAATCCCAGTCATCTTCAAACAGGCTCAAACTTTTTCCGATGGCTTGTTCTCGGATATCTTTGTCTTGACGAATAAAAATCACCCGATAACTTTTATCCCAAGACGACGCCTTGTAGCTCGCTTCTGAAATCGCAATGCCATCGGTCACGTCACACCAGTCATGAACTTGACCAATCGTGCGTTGTATCACCTGAGTCATTTTGGCGGCAATGATGAAATCGGCTTGCTGTTTCTCACACCAGTCAATGACTTTAGGTGAGAGAAAACCACTATCAGCACGCAATAGGCCAATACGTCTGGCACCCAAATGTGACTTTGTTTGCTCCAGGAAGCCTTCGATATTATTGGCTGTGTGAGAGTTTCCCGGACGTAGCCAAAAGTTGACGATGAGGTTGGGTTCGGTGAGAAAGGCCAATAAGGGATGGTGGCTTTTTCGACCGTGATAACGTGGGTTATAACCGACCTCTGCGCCTTGCTGATGGCCAAAGCGGGTTATGGCTGTGGAGTCCACATCCAGCGTGACACAGTCTGAGACTCGGGCTTGGTCAGCGCACCAACTGTAAACCTCAGTCATCAATACGGCACTTTGATTGGATGTAGTAAACCGTTGAAAAAAACGACTGAAAGCCTTTTGCTCCGGCATCTTAGACCAATCGCAAATCTGAGGGATCGCCTTATCAGTGCGTAAAGTATTCATGTGACAGAATCGATTGGCACCACAAAGAACGTTGGTGACAAATTGTTCGACAAGCAAACAGGGATCGTAGCCGCGATTGGATTGAGGGTGAGGCAAGGACCATCGAGCCAGCTGACTTCTAAAGCGAAGCGCTTTCAAAAATTGTGCCCAAAGAGCCAAACCACCCCATGCCGAAACGTTGTCGGCGTTGGAAAAGCTAATTTGGTAGCCCGGCTTGGTCATAATCAGCCTCCGTAGGCACTTTTAACAAAAATTTCTATCGTAATATCAATGAATTACAACTTTTATTTCTAATGGAATCCCATTAGAAAAATGATACTTCAAAAGTCCCCTTCAGGTCTAATGGAAAATTCGGGTTAATTAGCTTCAACTTACCCAGAAAAGAGGTGGCAGTTTACGTACCGCCTCTTTTTGGCTTACTTTTTCTTGCTGAGCAATGTCAGGGCGATTTTCTTTTCCTCTCTAAGAACTGATCCAAACCGAAACTCGTCGTTTTTTGAGAGTCACTTATTGGCAAATCAACAATTTTTAAACGAATGTGAATTTGATCTTTTGCTGAAATAGCTCTATTCTATATCCGACATATGTCGAATACTATAGGTGTTTAAGACCATGCCTAGACCCAGCAGATGCCGACGAGTGTGCTCAGAACCTGTTTTTAGAGCGTTTAACAGTGAAGGGAAAAGCAATCCCATCATACTCTTTGTCGATGAGTACGAAGTGATTCGTTTAGTGGATTACGAAAAAAGAACACATGAACAATGTGCTCAACAAATGCAAATTTCGAGAACCACCGTAACTGAAATGTATGAAAGGGCCCGATTCAAAATCGCAGATGCGATCGTGAATGGCAAACCTTTAGTGATTGATGGCGGTCATTACAGAATTTGCAATGGATTAGCTGAATACACTTGCCCTGGTCGTTGCCACTGTAGACATGGAAAACAACATCAAGTCAATCAATTCCTCAAAGGAGTCAATACTATGAAAATTGCGATCCCCATCAAAAACGAAAACATTTACCAACATTTTGGTATGGCAGCTGCATTTAAGATTTACGATGTAGAAAACGGTCAGGTTACTTCAACCAAAATTGAACAAACTAGCGGCCGCGGACATGGCGCCATGCTCGACATTCTTCTCTCCGAGAATGTAAATTGTGTCATTTGCGGTGGTATTGGTGATGGCGCCATGCAAGCTCTGAAACAGGCAGACATTACGTTTTATGCCGGTATCAACGGTACAGCTGACGAAGCAGTCACTTCACTTTTAGCCGGGAATCTTCAAAGTAATTTGCAAGCCGCCTGTAGCAAGCACCAACACTCCCACCATGAACAATGTCAGCACAACAATTGCGGTCAACACGGTGAATGTCACTGTGACTGTGGAAAGTAATCTGTTTTGAAATAGTTCTTGCTTGAATCCGATTTGATGTTCAACTTTCAGATCGGATACAAAAAAAGCTCGTTAAAACGTGCCACTCTTGCAATTGGCGCCGGGGAGGGGCTTTACAAATCGTCTCGTTTCTGTACGGTTCAATCCAACTTTCAGGATCGAAACCTAGATGGTAAACATCGTTGTATCTCTCCAAAAACAAGGCGGCCATGTTCTTTGGCATTGCCTTTACCAGCTTTCTGACATTTACAACACGATTGTCAGTCGGCTTTAGCTCTTCAGCGATTTGCCACCTTGCCATCTCAGAAACAAAGACAAATTCAGACTCGAAGTCATAAAAGCAAAAGCCAAGCCTCTGAAGTTCGAAAATAGCTTGTTTACCCCTTCTATGGGATTAACCACCCCCTCTAAAGACCCTTCGGGGGGGGGCTTGCAAGGGGCTTTAAAGGGTCTTCGAAAGTTCCAACCTCATTGAGGATTGAAGTCAGGGGACAGTAGAACACTCCTGTCATCTCTGACGATGGAGCGGTCATCAAATAGATAGCCACTCTTTGAGCGTTTGGATTTTTCCGTAATGCCCTGCCCGTTTCGCCAATCCAAAACATTGGGCTAACGATTCCATAGTCACGCATATCATTTCCCGCCAAAATAGTCGGGCCTAAAAGTTTTCAAAGAAAGACCAGTTGCTCGTTTGACATCCATCACTCTGTTAAGAGGGATTTCTCCGCGAACAACCCAAGCTCGAACCGCTTGAGGACTAACGCCACAGGAGCGAGCCAAGCGAGACATACTCCCCGCTTTCGCCATTGCTAGTTTAAATCTTCAGTTTTATTCATGGCGCGTTTTTTAAATTATTGGCTTTATTAATTTTAAATTTAGACTTTAAACTTTGCAAGCAAAAATCTAAATCTTTTTAAACTTTCTGTTGTATCCTTAAGGCTATGGAGGCCTTATGAAACAAGATCTAACCGGACGAATTCAAGAAGCTATTGAGCAATCTGGAAAGTCAATGAGTGCTATTGCCCGAGAAATGGGCGTAACCCCCCAAGCCGTAAGAGCCTGGAAAGAAGGAATATCCATCCCTTCCTTTGAGCGCCTTGATGATCTCGCCAGAGCAACAGGGAAAAGTGCCGAATGGCTGCAGCTTGGTACGGGAGAAAAAGAAAATAAACAGTTAGGAATCGTTTCGGTTCCCCTGTTGGAAGTTAGGGCTTCCGCCGGCACGGGTTTTCTGAACTTCTCCGAACAGGTTGTCAGGCGAATTGACTTTTATGAAGACTGGTTAAAACAAAATGTCCGATACACCAATCGAGACAATTTGGGCATGATCTCAGCCTCTGGCGATTCGATGGAGCCAACCATCAACTCTGGGGACATTTTGTTGGTCGACCACGGCATCAATGAAGTTTTATATGATTCAATTTACGTAGCGCTAGTCAATGGCGAACTGTACGTTAAACGCTTCCAAAGAACGCCAAGCAAAACTCTTTTGATGATCAGTGACAACAAAAAATATCAGTCGTTTGAGCTCAAACTGGAAGATGAAGTTCGAATCATCGGCAGAGTTGCCTACTACTGGACTGGCGGAACACTTTGACCACTTCGGTAATGGATAGCAACTGAGATCAGCAGATTAGTTCAATACGTGGGAATAAAAATGGCTTCAGAAATTCAATGCGGTTACTTATTGCCCGAGCCAACAAAGAAGGCTGATGGTACACATGGTGCCTTTCTTGGGACGATAGTTTTAAAAGACAATACTACCCATCCTGTATTTATAAAATGCAACAACATCCACAAAGTTACAATTGAGCTTTTTGCATCCAAACTTATTGAGAGTATAGGTTTAAAAACTCCAACACCTTATCTAGTATTCTGTCCAGAGGAACTTATCCCTTCAGAGTCAGTGAATGTTCTTCTCCGAGAAAATGTTTCTTGGATTGAAGTCAATGATAAAAAATTATTTCTCGGTTTTGCTTGTGAAGAGGTCAGTCTGCCAAGTGTTAACCAAAAAGTTGGCTCTGAACTTACTATGTCAATAGCAAAAACATTTGTAGACCTTTTTACAAAAAACTGCCCTGGTTATACAGATGTCATCGGGTTTGATGAGTGGATTGCTAATGGTGATAGGAATCTTGGAAATATTCTTTGGGATGGGCAAAAGGAGTTTTATTTGATAGACCATGGTTTGGCTATGAACGAGGCGTATTTCAATGCATTTGGAAATAAACTACTTTCACTAATAGTCTTAGCAAGTAACCCAAGTTCCCAAAAATCTAATTTCATTTTCAAAAAATCGCTCTCGTTTATAGAAACTCTTCAAAATCAAATTATTGACAGTGCAGCTTCTAATTTATTGAATTTAAACCATCCTGATATTTCAAAAAATGTTTTATTATTGTCTGAAATGCTTAAAAGAAGAATAAAAGAATCCCAAATTTCTTTAGCATTAAAGAAATCTTCCATGTTCACAAAAGAGCTTTTTGTACAACCTTCAAACTAACGTATTATGGCGACCATTTTAGAAATTGCTAGCCAATTGGAAGAGTCTATCCGATCTTTTTCTCACGGATTATGGGCTCCTATATATTGGGCTCCATCTTTAGGATCTGATGAAAGATTTATGGTTGCTGCCGCCATTGTTTTAGGTAACCATAAAAAAGTTCTCAGAATTGTTGACAACTCGGTTTTAAAAGCTTTTTACTTAGATGAAAATAAGCGAGCATCTAACATTGTCGATTTCATCGTTAATATTTTGAATACCGAAATTCAAGAGGGGAAAAATATTAATGAATTAAGCACCTTCAGTGAAAATTTTGTTATTGGTACGGCTAAAAATATAGCCGCTCCCGATATGACTAAAGCGGTAATACAGATTATCCAAAGATACTCATCCATTATGACCGAAGAACGGTACCTGAACATGCTATCCAATCAAATGTCAATAAAAGACAATGATTGGACAAAATCAGTAAAAAGTTTCTGCAATAACTACTACGATATGCCTAGCATAGGATCTTTTGACAAGCGTGTTTGGATTGGGAAGAGAGCTGTAAATACATTCTTTAGTAACTGCTCTATGAAATTTGTTGCCTTCTCAATGCAATTAAATAGTGAAAAACAGATCCCTCAATTATGTATGAAATCTAGAGACTCAGATATCCTGCTCAGAAACCACGGAGTGGAAAGAGCAATTACGCTGATCAAAAATGAAGAAAACACTATGAATTACATTGACCGCTTTCAGTTCGAGCAAAAACAATGTGGATTACCACTTCTTGATTACTGGGCCTTTAACTCGCCTGTTGAAGTAGCAACATTTTTAAAAGATGAAGCCGTAGTTCGATCTTAATCTTTAATTACTTCGAAGATTTCTTTCACATAACAACATTAAGCACTAAGTTAAAATAGTCCCTGGTAAGGGACAACCCTAACAACACCAAGCCTCGGGAATTCAGCCCGGGGCTTTTTACAACTTCATAAAGAACATTTTTGTCAAGTGGCGAAAATGATTCCTGCAGCCGCCTCCTGGCGGTTTTTTATTGCCCGTCATTCAAATCCTCCTTAATAAAAGTCAAATATTTTTAATCTTCATTTTAAAAATATTTAAATCGTTTATTGTCATCTTTTTAAATTTAATTTAAATTACTTGTTGTGATAAATTTAAACACAATCGGAGAAATTCATGTCGGACAAATGCGAAACACTCTGCAGGGCTCTCGGCGCCGTGATTGTGATCGGTTGGTTTTTGGCATGTCTTCCCGGTATGTGTATCTGGTTCGCACCATTCAAGAGGTATTCACAATGACAACGCGATACAAACTGACTGACGAGGCGAAAGCCTTTATTTGCAAAATTGCTCCGACTCCTGAACGCGCTCAAGAGCTAATCGTCAAAGCTGAAAGTGTTTTCAACTGTGAGCAAAAGGACTTTTCCGTCAATCTTTACGAGCTGAAGTCTAAGTACGGTTGGAATGCAGCCTACTGCTCGTTCTATTTGAACCGTGCTGACTGCGCTGAACTTGTTGATGCAAACGATGACTGGCCGCTTACCGATGACGAGATTCAATATGAGAACCGCCTTGCATACGGGGCTAACCCCAAAGGCAGCGAAATGATTTCGTTAAAAGAAGAGATCCAGAAAGCCAAGCGAGTGAGAGCGCTGATTCTCAAGAGGTTGGAAGGAGTTTAGGAGGCAGCATGTTTGAAGAGTCCACAATGGAACTCATCCAGTCCATCACAATCATTCTGGTCTACATCACCAATCTAATGATTCAGCGCAAAATTTTTCGAATTCTCCAAGGGATTCGAGAAATTGAAAGACTGATCCGGCAAGGTCTGATTGGACAAGGCTTGACAAGAAGAAGGTACCCAACGGATTTATCAGCGGATCTTAACGGACAATCCTCCTTAATACAGTCAACGAAAACACTTGATGGAGAGGGAGAGACGCGTTGAAGATCTTTGTGAGATATGAAGCTTAAAGGTTTAGATGCATGAGCCAATTTGAATCCTGGAATGGATAAGGATTTAATGGTTACTTTGTAGTCCCCTGGCACAATGGTCAGATCTAAAACCATGTAGTCACCTTCGAGATCACGTCGATATTGATTAACCTTTATTTCTGGTGGAGAAGTTCTAAGAATGTTACCTACGACCCCTAGCACAGCAAAGACCCCTGCAACTACGCTGCAAAATTGAACAAGATCATCCATCTTCCTGCTCCGTTGGTTATTGATTTTGAATTACGACACTTCAAATCATACCAACGGGGCGGATATGAGAATTTTCCGAGAAAGGATGCGAAATGTTGATAACTGACAATGGAGACAAAAAGTGAGTACTGAACAAAAAATTTCAGTTCAAGCAGCTAGGGAAATTTGGGAATGCTGCAAGCAGTATGCCGGCACCCAAAGTAACGGATGAGGTACCGATCATACTGTTCCAGACCTCGTTGACTGCCTGACAAAGCTTCACAATTTAGTCGGTGGCGGTCCTAATGATCCTCTGGGCTTCTTCCTCAGTGATCCCATGAGTCAACGTGGTCAAGAGTGTAAGAATGAACAAGGCGTCCCTTCTGGCAAGCGCGGCGCATTCAGCCGCTATCGTGACTCCCTCGATTCGTCTAAGCAACTCAGCTCGAGGAAGATTGTCCAAGCAACTGCTCATCCGACTCTTGATCAGGTTATTGATTTTCTCGTCGTTCAAAGACTTAGAGAACGGAAAACTGATCGCTCCCGCTTGTATCGCGGCAATGATGAGTTGAATAGCTTCCTCTTTTTTGAAGGCGATGATTTTTTCATGATTATCTGACATGAATTTCCCTCCTGTGAGATGATTAAAGATCACTGGTTTAGTCGAATCCCAGCTCTTAAATTCTCCCACAGGGGGAACCACAAAGGAGAAATGATGTATACTTCAATCGCTTCTGCAAAAAAGGCAAAGCCAGGCGTGGAAACCTGAACTGGATTCTCGAAGGCACAAGGTGCCGCTGTTGATAGCGGTATTTTTGTGCAGTCTCTCAACCGCCCCAATTTTGGAGACGTTAATGGGGGAGGCTGGTAGGCGCACTTTGTGCGGCTAGTATCCTTCGAGGCTAGTATTTCCACCCTGCCAGTCCTCGCCCACCCACCGTGGAAAGTGGGAGCGAGGTGTTAGAACTCTCGAAGGAGATTGCACAATGCAATTTGCACAAATCATTCCAAGCGTTCCTGCGCTATCTATCGTTAATGGTCATCCGACTACATTGTCCACTCAAGTCGCAGAATACTTTGGAAAGCTCCATAAAGACATATTAAAAGCAACCCGAAACCTTATCGAGTCTGCCCCAGAACTTAACGAGCAAAATTTTGCGCCGGTTGAAATTAAAGATGCAAAAGGGGAGTTAAGACCAGCTTACAGGATGGACAGGAAGGGCTTTGTTCTGCTGTCAATGGGCTTCACTGGTGAAAAGGCTCTGAAATTCAAAATCACCTACATCGATGCCTTTGACCGAATGGAGGAAGAACTGAGAAACTCAACTGCTGACAAAATGAAAGCAGTTGCCACCCTAACCCCCGCCCAACAGCTCGCTAGCCAACAAGCCGTAGGACGCAGAGCACAAAAGACTGCCAACCACTACCAGACGATCTATCGAGCCATCAAGCTTCGTTATCAAATCGCTCGGTACGATCAGTTGCCTCAAGACAAGTTCGAGGACTGCTTGAAATTCATCGAGGTGGTGAATCTGCACACGCCAGAAGCGGCGGCACCGGTGCAGTCTGTCAAAGAGGCAGCAGCGCCATACCCTTCGGTGGAATGGCTCGACAATAAGGACTGCGAGCGCCTGCTTGATTTTGTTTATGAGTTCAAGTACCTGCCTCGGGGACAACTGGAGGCAATCTATTTATTGCTGAAAGCCGTTCGGTCGCCGCTTGCGCCCGGTTTCTACGAGCTCATGCACAGCATGCCGATTGGGAATCTAGAAACAATTCTGGCTAAGGCTGGCTATTCTGTTAAGAATCTGGAGTGCTATCAGTACTTGGTCGCTCATCAGGCCTAGGAATAGAAAGCCCAGCAGAAGCGGGGCTAATGTAAATGATGTTGACACAAAAGATCTTCTGAACTAATAGCAATCAAGAGAAAACTCAAGATAAAATTATGCTTATGAGCTTAAGAACACCTCTTCGATACCCTGGCGGAAAACGAAAATTAGCTGACTTTATTGAGTCGCTAATTTCCTGTAATGATCTCTCCGGATGCGATTATGCCGAACCGTACGCCGGAGGGGCTGGCCTTGCTATGGAGTTGCTCCGCCGGGGAGCTGTCAGTCAACTTTGGTTAAACGACATCGACAAAGGAATCGCTTCGTTCTGGGAGCTTGTCCTCAAGCAACCTGATTTGTTATGCGAGATGATTGATAAGACCGAGGTAACCATTGAAGAGTGGAAGAAACAAAAAGAATTCGCTAAAAGTGAAGATACTGTCCTACGGGGTTTCGCTACATTTTTCCTTAACCGAACCAACCGATCTGGCATCATCAAGGGGGGCGTTATCGGAGGAAAGAGCCAGAGTGGATCTTGGAAGTTAGACTGTAGGTTCAACAAGAGTGAGTTAATCAATCGTATTCAAACAATTGCTAAATTTAAAGACCGCATCCATCCCTTTAACATGGATGCGCTAGAGTTCTTGGATTCAGCAGTCCCCAAGCATCTAAAAACCGTATTATTCAACCTTGATCCCCCATACTATGTGAAGGGGTCGGGGCTTTATACCAACTTCTACAATGACTCTGATCATTTAAAAGTCTCTTCGTTCATTAGATCCGAACTTCGTCCTTGGATCGTCTCGTATGACAACCATGAATTCATCAAAAAACTATATTCTGGTTGTAAATTCGTAGAGTATGACCTAACGTACACTGCTCAGCGCAAGGAAGTAGGAAAAGAAATAATGTTCTTTGGTAACCTCAAGGAAGTACCGCAAATTAGACGTTAGTCAACGAGCCGTTTTTTTACCAACGATAAAGCTTTCAAGTATTTTTCAGCAAATCCACTCACTTCTTCTGAGTGAACATCAACCCAGGCAGCAAGAATATCTGTTCTCTTGCTCGCACTAATTCTCGAAAACCATTTCTTATAAGCATCTCTACGCTTCTTATCTTCTTTGCCGATTATGCTCAACCTGTCGTTCAAATCACTAATTTCTTTCTGTATATAGTCCCATGAGACATTCCTTTCAAGTAGTGCCTTGCGCTCTTTCCCATCTTGGTTATCCATGGCTTTATTTAAAAAGTACTCAATTTCCCGCTCCGGGCTTCGCAGAACCCCTGCCTCCGTAGGTAACTTAATGCAATTGTCCAAGCCTTCAAGATCTTTAGTTTTTTGATCCCCATCTAATACACAAACAGAATGCTTGCAGAAGTGCTTTGCCGATTCATTACGAGCTAACTTGACTAACTCGCCACAACCCATCTTCAACGACACCTTTCGTATAGTTACCCTTAAAGACTTCTCATCGATTTTGCCAAACTTTATGATCTGTTTTAAGAAAAATAACGCTTCATAGTCTTCCATATACACAAACAACTCTTTTTTTCGCTTTTTCGAAAATGCAGTTTTGCTCAATAGCATTTCTTCTTGCATCTCCCGTAGCGTCAAATCCTTTACGCGTGGCGTCTTGGTATCCATCAAATAGATAATGCCGTCGATTGCCTCCTTATTTTTTGCAACGTTGTAAATCTGTTCAAGAAAGACTATTGAGTGTGTCGTCACTACAACCTGTAAATTAAGTTGTTTTGCTTCTTGCAGCAAAATCTCCGCTAATTTAACCTGAGCCCTAGGATGCAGCCCTGCTTCAATTTCATCGATCACAAGCATTCCGCCTGGATAGTTTTTCTTAAGCTGACGCTTCAACCATCTAAATGACGCCAAAGCAGTCGCAATGTAAGCCAGTGCGCCTTGACCAAGAGATATTGCGCTTGTGTCATATCGATAGGTCGGATGTTGTGTCCGAAGAATACGTCTCTCAGAAAGGCTCACATCTAATTCATTAGCCGCACCCTCAGTCAGTTCTCCTGGGATGATGCGATTATGAAACTTCCGAATAAACTCGGCATCATCTGGTTCCAACATTGAGTTTCTCACTTCAACTTTTGAACTCTCTCCAATTGGCCATGTTCTTGCGACACTAACAAAAATCGTGGGGATTGGAATCTTGCCATCTTTTTTAACGCCCATCTGAGTAGCAAAATCTTCCTCACCTCTGGTTCGCGGAACAACTCTATAACGAATTTTTCCTGATGTCGGTGTACTTGCTTTCCCAATATTACAGACCTTTAAAACTTCACCTCCATCAACTGCATACGTCAAAAAAATATAACCACTATCTTTAACACCTGCAGTAATATCAGCTGGAGCTAATCGGAATTGTTGTTCAAACTTAGAAATGAATTCCGTACCAAAATAACTTTTTCTTCCGTCAATATCTTCCGCCAACAAACCGCTCGCATTAGCAATGAAACCCAATATAGAAGACTTCCCGATGCCGTTATGTCCAGCGATCACAGTCAATCTTGGGAAAATAGGAATTTCCAAGCCAGACAATTTGCGCCAGGAATTAGGTTCAAAAACAACCTTTTTCAGAATAAAACGAGGCTTCATATCAAACTTCACTCGAGGGAAGGTAAATGACGATGATTTTACCCATCATGACCGGGAAGGGGGAAACAACCAAATATTTTAGTTCTTCTATTACAACGAGAGCCTCGAATAGCAGTAGTCCGCCCACGCCTGCATGACAAAGCGGCGTTCCGGCTCTAGAGTCGCCCGGTTATAAGCTCCGTTGTAGTCATCTTTTAAATTATCAGTAAGGCACAATTCCACCGCATCATCATCAAAAACTTTTCGATTTTCACCGGTACGACACCACGTATCGAATGTCGCTCTAGCTGTTCCATGAGCGGTAGCTACCACGGGCGTACCAAGATCTTTAGTCTGCTTTTTGTCCAGCCAGCCCTCTTGACTGGAGCTTAACGCCATTTTATGAAGTTGCTTAAGCACTTTCCCGGGAGCCGCATCAGAAAATGGACTGCCATTACGTGAGGTAAATACATAATCACTTGAGGCATCGACCTCAAGTGATCAATCGCCTGAGAGGATAAAAAGACCATATACGCCCCCTTCCCTTTTGTTTTTAAAGATGACTCGCCGATTGTCGCTGTTTTGTTTGTGAAATCAATATCCGACCATTTCAGTAAACGAGCCATCTTGGATCGCGTAGCCGTGAGAATTAGAAACTCCGTCAAGCGAGCCGCGTTTGTCTCTAATCCCCTGAGAGCCACGAAGAAGTCAGGAATATCTGAAGGATCCAACACAGGATGATTTTTCCCCTTAACACGATCATTTTTATAGGGTTCAAGCAGTACGCCCAAGCTGCCTTTAATGTCTGCAGGATTTTCTCCGCTGGTCCAATCCCGAGCTTTTGACCATTTCCAAACACTCGACATGACCGTCAAGGACTTTTTTGCCGTATTCGGCATTGACTGATAGATAGGATTCAAAACCTTAAAGACATCGTGAACGTTGATGTCGGCAACGGGAATCTGACCGATAAACGGTCTAATGTATTTCGTCAGGAAGCGCATCGTATGGGCAGCGCCAACCTCATTCTTAGCCCAAAAAACCGATTTCAGTCGCTCATCAAACCACAGTTGAGAAACATAGTTAAATGTTCTTGCGGATTTTTCAGCTTCGATTGCGGCGTCCAATAAAGCCCTTTTCTTTGCTTCAAGTTCAGCGCGTTTGACTTGTGTGGGATTTTCGCCGTTGCGCAAGCGCTCCTTCCACTCAGTTGCACGCTTACGCGCTTCTGCTAAATCTATTGTTCCGAAGGGAGCAATTGTGATTTATGAACGGCTGCCGTCCAGCGCTTTGAATCGAAAAACATAAAACTTGCTTCTGGTCGGTTTGATGTACAAATACAAACCCACCGCTCCGCCGAGAGCTGTACGACCGACTTTCTTTATTGCACAAACCTGCTTATAAGTGAGAGGAGAAACGATTTTTATGCGTCTAAAAGTTCCACCATAAAATCCGAGATTTTATGATACTTCACGAGACGCAATGAGACAAACAATTTTTATAATTTGTTGATTTTTTGGGGTTTTTAAGACTTTGTGAAATGGCATGAGACTGGCACATGGTGCCCGGGGAGAGCTTCATATTTAATTATTAATCAAATGGTTAATATGTAAACTCTATCTTTTGTGTAAGTTCTTGTGTAAATTTTTCAGGCACTGGCAATTGTTGAATTTGCACGCATTCGGCTACTTTTGTAACCTAAATACGATAGGATGTTAGCAAATTCAAACAAATAACATAGGGCTTTCATAAGATTTTTTACTTTTCCCATCCGTAATATTCTTGTTCGGCTGCTTGTTTTTCAATCAGCTCAATCTTGGTTTTCTTCTCGAGCTCGTTTTGTTGTTTAACGCGCTCACGAAGTTTTTCGACGTATT
>OGFY01000135.1_pt1 | contig 73038 bp, 66 predicted proteins | sample 1570951 | NCBI WGS metagenome assembly OGFY01 (sample SAMEA2581942, study PRJEB24529) | metagenome | biome: Human gut stool | place: China | collected 2011
CCATTACGGAACCGTACGATGGGTGGTGTGGAAGGACGGTAGACAGAATAACTGCCTACCTCCTATCCGATTTCTATTCAGATTTTTTTCCTTTATCTTTCTTTTTCCCAATCAACATTGAAGCGACGTTGGGTTTGACATTGGCTCTGGACAAAATGAGCGGATCAACGGCGCCGATGGCTTCATTATCTTTTTCTGCATAATCGATGATAGAAAGCACGTAGCGCATCGCGTTTAAGCGCGCCCGTTTTTTGTCGTTGCTTTTTATAACAATCCACGGGCAAGAGGCTGTGTTAGTGGAAAAGAACATGACTTCTTCGGCTTTACTGTAATCGTCCCATTTGGATAAAGAAGCGATATCAATCGGGGAGAGCTTCCAGCGCTTGAGCGGATCGATTTTTCGCGATTTAAAGCGCCTGCGCTGTTCATCCTGAGTGACAGAGAGCCAGAACTTAATCAGTATCGTATCCGAGCGGATGAGATTTTCTTCAAATTGAGGGCATTGACGCATGAATTCAATGTATTCCTCATCCGTGCAAAAGCCCATTACGCGATCAACACCAGCTCGGTTATACCAAGAACGGTCAAATAAAACCATCTCTCCTCTCGTGGGCAAATGAGCGACATAGCGTTGAAAGAACCATTGACCTTTTTCGGCTTCGGTGGGTTTAGCTAGTGCCACCACGCGGGCGCCGCGAGGATTTAAGTGCTCCATGAAGGTGCGGATAGTGCCGCCCTTGCCGGCTGCGTCTCGTCCCTCAAAGATAATAATGATTTTTTTACCGGTTTCTTTTACCCATTTTTGTAGCTTCAGCAATTCCACCTGAAGGGGTAATTTTTCTTTTTCATAGCGTTTGTTGCTCATACGGTGCTTGTAGGGAAATTCTGCTTTTTCCCAATTATCTACAAGCTCATCTTCATTTTTATCGTTATCACCGGCAGCATGAATACGTGCTTTCGCATCTTTGATCAGGAGTTTGAGGATGCGAACCTGTTCTTCAGGGGGCTCTTCCTTCAATGCACTCTTTAAAGCTTTACTGTAGGTTTCAATTTTCTGTTCAGTGAGCACTTCCCTTTCAGTTAAGGGCTGCAGTTCCTTCTTTTCTTCTTTTTTCTTTGCGCACATGATGCGAGTCCTTTTAACCTTCTAAACATTTACTAGCGTACCACCATGAGTGCTGAGTGGATGTTTTCTTGCTGTCACAACAGTAATATTTTTTGTCAGAAAACAAAAACGCCGGTGTTTTAGTGTCACCGGCGCTTTTGTTTAAGAGTTCGAATTATTCAATCAATGAATCTTTCGGGAAAATCAGGCTGAATGTTGAACCCTTGCCGGGTTGCGATTGAATGTCAAGACGGCAATGGTTGCGAATGGCAACGTGCTTGACAATCGCCAAGCCCAGGCCCGTTCCGCCTTTTTCGCGCGAGCGGCTCTTATCCACACGGTAAAAGCGCTCTGTCAATCGCGGAATATCTTCTGCGTCAATGCCGATGCCATTGTCCTTAACGGCAAAGATAGCGTTTTCTTCTTTGGGATCGTAACGCCAGCTGATTTCAATCTTGCCGCCATCGGGCGTGTAACGAACGGCGTTGGTAACAAGATTCAAGCAAGCGCTTCGGAGTTCATCGACTTGTCCCAATACGGCCCAATTGCAGGAAATGTCCGTGTCAATCGTGTGGCGTCCGCGCGATAGGGCAACACCGTCTTCAGCTAAACTCGCAACGAGCTTAGCCATATTGACAACTTCGGGCGGTTCAGACTCTTGCTCATCCTTACTTTCCAGCCGAGACAGCGACAAGAGATCATTGACCAGACTTTGCATGCGTACGGCCTCCTGCTGCATTAAGCCCAAGTGCTCTTGAAGCGTTTTTTCATCCAGCTCTTTTCCGCGAAGAATCATGTCGAGAAAACCCGTGATGACGGTGAGAGGCGTGCGCAGTTCATGGCTGACATTGGCCACGAAATCTTTTCTCATTGAATCAATTCGTCGTTGCTCGGTAATGTCACGCGTCACTATAATAAAGTGCGTCTTATCAGCTACAACCGCAAAGAGCAACAGAATTCGACCGGGCTCATGGGATTTGATTTCAATCGGTTTGGAATAATCGCCCGATTCCAAATACTCAACAATTTTTGGGTTATCAAAAACGAGATTGAGCGCCATGCCCAAGTGCGTGGTTAACTTGATGCCTAAATGTTTTTCAGCGGCGGGGTTGCACCACTCAACCGTGTGACCTTGACGAAAAAGCACAACGCCTTCAGGCAAAGCGGAAAGGGAGAGCCGATAGCGGTCAATTCTTGCGGTAAATCGCGATTGATCGTTTTTCATCTGTTCGGCTTCAATGGAATTCATCCATCCGTCACTCATTTTGAAGATGATGTAGCAGACTAAAGCGAGGAGGGCTACGGAAGTGCCCAAGAGTGTCTTTTCCCAACTGACCGTAACATAAAGCAGCCCGGCAATAACGGCCACGCAAATTAAGCCCAATATACAAAACGATCTGGGTGACAGGTTTTTCGCCGACATCACGAATCCCCCTGGATAATGATTTCTATGTAGCTAACTTTACTCCGAAATATGAGCCCGGTATCCCAAACCTCTGACGGTCTGAAGGAGATTTTCCGCTCGGGTTCCCTGCAGTTGCTTGCGCAGTCTCAGCATATGAACATCCACCGTTCGTTCATCAACATAAGCATTGTCCCAAACAAGCGACAGAAGCATTTCGCGGCTATAGACACGTTCGGGATTTTTTGCAAAAACCAACAGCAGTTTGAATTCTTTAGCTGAAAGCGAAAGAGGTTCTCCGTCAACTTTTGCTTCAAAACTGGCTTCATTCATGGTGAGGGGACCACAGACGACTTCCACGTTTTGGTTTTCTTCTCCGGCCTGCGCTTGGAATTGGTAACGGCGCAAAACCGCTTGAATGCGAGCAATGAGTTCGCGGGGCATGAAGGGTTTTACGATGTAGTCGTCCGCGCCGGCATTAAGCCCCTTAACTCTATCGGTTTCACTGCCTCGGGCCGTGAGCATAATCACAGGCAAGTGTTCGGTCTTGGGGTTGGCGCGAAGTTTTTCCAGCCAATCAACGCCCGAGAGTTCCGGCAGCATGTAGTCAAGCAAGACCAAATCGGGCGGATTATCGTCAACAATGCTTTGGGCTTCTATCGCGCTTTCTGCGCACTTGACTTCATAGCCAGCGGCAGCGCAGGCAAAAGAAATGAGGGTTCGAATGGCTGCTTCATCTTCGACAATTAAGATACAGGCTGTTTTGTTGCTGCTTTCAGTCATGTTAAGCCTTTCTTCAAAAAACAAATCCAAAGAACTTCAACTCCGTAATGATAGGCGAATTTCACAACCAAAAAATAAACCTTCGTCTATTGCCGAAGGTTTATTGTTCTCTTATTAGCTAAGTTTGGTCAAATTTTCGGGCAGTGCGTCCAATCGCAGGTGTCGGATATCTTCACCATCCAAAATGAAGATGACGTGTTCGGCGATGTTGGTGGCATGATCGCCCAAGCGTTCATAAGCTTTAAGCAAATCAAGGCAGGCAAGCGCTTTTTCAACGTCATCGGGGTGTTCTTTGAGGTAAACCGTCACCACCTTAATGCCATCCTTGAAAGCTTTGTCCACATCACCGTCAGATCTGAGCGTATTGACAGCGGCCGTTTCCGAAAGATTTTTTAATGCGAGCATCGCTAAGTTAACAGTCTTGATGGTTGACTCAACTATGCCGGTTTTCCCAAGCGCTTCAATGAGCTCTTCGGGAATATCATCGCGGCTAGAACGAGCGATATTTCGAGCCTGATCGCCCATGCGCTCAAAGTCTGTGGCCATTTTGGCAATACCGAATACAAAGCGCAGGTCTGTCGCCGCGGGCTGGTGCTTAGCAATTAAAAGCGTCGCGCAACGGTCAGTGGAGACTTCCAGCGCGTTGATGGCAGCGTCACGGTCTTTGACCGATTGGGCCAAATCAATGTCGCCTGTGCGAAAGGCTTTGGTGGCGTTGTTGATTTGTTCGGTTACCAGATCACCCATGCTGTAGAGCAGGTGTTTGAGTTCATCTAAATCTTCATCGAATTGGTGAACAAGGTGCGTTTGTGCGGACATAATCATTTTTTATTTCCTTAGCTTTAACCGAAACGGCCCGTGATGTAGTCTTCCGTTGCCTTCTTTGTCGGGTGCGTGAACATCATTTCCGTGGGTCCGAATTCAATGAGTTCGCCGAGGTACATATAAGCGGTAAAGTCAGAAATACGGGCAGCTTGCTGCATGCTGTGGGTGACGATGACAACCGTGTATTCTTTTTTCAATTCATTGATCAAATCTTCAATCTTAGCCGTGGAAATCGGATCCAAGGCGGAACACGGTTCATCGAGCAGCAATACTTCAGGTTTAACCGCAATGGCTCGGGCAATGCAAAGGCGTTGTTGTTGACCGCCGGAGAGGGCGAAACCGGAGTCTTGGAGTTTATCCTTAACATCGGTCCACAGGGCGGCTTTTTTCAAAGCCCACTCAATACGGTCATCCAATTCGGATTTGGGTAACTTTTCAAATAAACGGACACCGTAGGCGATGTTGTCATAGATAGACATCGGAAAAGGCGTGGGGCGTTGGAAAACCATGCCGACCTTGGAGCGCAAACGGTCAACACCTTCGGTTTTGGTGACGATATTTTCACCATCGAGCCAAATTTCACCTTCGGCTCGTTGTTCGTTATAGAGCTCATACATGCGGTTGAATGTGCGCAAGAGAGTTGACTTGCCGCAACCCGAAGGGCCAATAAAAGCCGTGACTTTATTTTCAGCGATTGAAAGATTAATATCTTTTAGCGCGTGAAATGCGCCGTAGTAGAAATTGAAATGTTTGACCTCGATTTTTGAGGCCATGGTCGTATCGGACATCCCGAAGACTCCTTAATGAGATAACTTTCTGTTATTGGGGCGAAGTCTAAAAGTTGGGTATGACCCAAAGATGACATTTATGTGACAATCTTGTGAACGGATAAGCGGTTGCTATTGAATAGCCACTTTTGTCGCTACCGAGAAAGGAGAAAGAAATGATTCGTTTAGCCTGCGACTATCAGGAAGGGTGCCATCCGAAAATTCTGGAACGTTTGGTTCAAACCAATTTGGAAAGCACGCCGGGTTATGGCACAGATGTTTATTGTGAAAGCGCCAAAGCAAAAATTAAAAAAGCCTGTCAGGCACCTGAGGCGGAGGTTTTCCTTCTGATCGGCGGCACGCAAACTAACTCCACGGTTATTCGTTCGATTTTGCGCCCTTGTGAGGGTGTCATTGCCGTTGAAAGCGGTCATATCAACGGGCATGAAGGCGGCGCTATTGAAATGGGCGGCCACAAGGTGCTCACGATTGAACCGCACGACGGGAAGATGGTTGCTTCACAATTGGATCGCTACATCGAAGATACGCTTTCTGCTCCCTCTTGGGAGCATGGTGTTATTCCGGCGATGGTCTATATTTCACAGGCCACAGAAACGGGGTCTGTCTATTCGCTAGCTGAATTGGAAGCCATCAGCGCGGTATGCCGCAAGCACGCCATGCCTTTATTTATTGACGGAGCGCGTATGGGTTATGCGCTTGCCAGCGAGGGAGCTGATATGACTTTAGCCGATATAGCTCGTTTATCCGACGTTTTTTATATAGGTGGCACCAAAGTGGGCGCTCTTTTAGGCGAAGCGGTCGTTTTCACCAATACGAAATTATCAAAGAACTTTTTCACCATCATGAAGCAAGGTGGGGCAGTATTGGCAAAAGGACGCCTGTTGGGATTGCAGTTTGATACGCTTTTTACCGATAATCTCTATTTTGAAATCAGCCGCCACGCCGTTGAGATGGCGATGAAGTTAAAGAAGGCACTTCAAGATAAGGGTTATCGTTTTTATTCGGAAAGCCCGTCCAATCAACAGTTTGTCATTTTGGATAATGCGAAATTAGCCGAGTTGGAAAAGGAAGTTCAACTGTCTCATTGGTGTAAAGTTGATGACACTCATACGGCAGTGCGGTTTTGTACAAGCTGGGCAACACCGGAAGAAAATATTGATCGCGTGATCGCAATGCTTTAATTGCAATTTAGCGCTACAAGTCCCCAATTCTTTGTTAAAAGATTGGGGACTTCTTGTTAGTTTTTGGATTGGAACCCGTGAGGCAGGACAGCCTCTGTGACTTAGGATAGGCCTCTCAGTTTACCAAACATTTACCCCACGCTCTTCTAACCCCTCAACTTTCCGATTAACCATAAAGCCTGGGATCAAGCAAATTGGTTCCTCCTGTTTCTGCTCAGGTTCGTTTAAACCTCTCGCTTTTCTATATTCCATCGGCGATAAGTAGCCCAGAGCGGAATGTGGATGCTCTTCGTTGTAAAGCTTTATAACCCCGGGTAAGCTACTTAATGCCGTTTCAGCGCTTTCAAGGTCTATAAAGGGTAGGTAATCCCGTTTGAGCGTTTTAACAAAACTTTCAGCCATGCCATTGGATTGAGGACTCCCAACAGCAGTCTTGCAATCTTCGATGCCGAGTATCTTAAGCAAATGCCTCGTTTTCTGGCTGGTATAGGCAGAGCCATTGTCGGTCAACAATTGCAATGGTGTCGGTACTTGATTAACCGATCCAAAACGTCTATTTACTGCCAATAAAATTTGCTCTTGAGCCATCCAAGCCGGTAGTCCTCTTCCTTTTTTTGCTACAAAGGAAATGACTTCTCGGTCGCAACAGTCCAATACAAAAGTCATCGATACATGCTCGCCATTGAAGCACTTAAACTCCAATCCATCCGAACACCAACGTTTATTTGAAGCATCTACACTGACCTGTCCATTGTGCTCTTTCGAGTATCCCGGCAAAGAAGGTTTGCTGACAAGAAGCAAATGCCGCTGCTTGGCTACACGATAAACCCGTTTAGCATTAACCCTTGGCTGGTTTGTCTTTTGTCGTTTCCTGTTAATGACAGCGGTTAAGCGTTTATAGCCAAAGCTTGGATGTCGACCCAGAGCTTCTTGGATTTCCTTTTGCAAACTATCATCTTGCTGCAGATGAGTTTGCCGATTACAGGCTAAACGACGATCCTTCCAATCATCAGAGCGTTTAAGCAGAACATTGACTCTGGAGCGCGCTACGCGGAGTAATCGACAGGTTCTGCTGACACTATGATTTCTCCTAATCATGGCTAACGCGCAATCCATTTTTTTGATTGCATGTACTCAACCGCGTCTTTGAGTAGAGCATTATCGGCTGTAGCCTGTCCGAGAAGTCTTTGAAGTCTTTTGATCTCTTCAAGAGCAGCTTCGTACTTCTTTGCCGAAACAGTGCCTTCCCCGGTTTGTATAGCGGTGAGAGCCCCTTGTTTATCTAATGCTCGCCATCGAAAAAGTACTGATGGTGCAATGCCGTGCGCTCTGGCAACACTTGAAACGGTATTACCGGGAAGATAAGTTAGACGAACTAATTCCAATTTTTCCTGTGTGGAATACCTTTTTCGTCTTTCAGGAACGATTACAACACTTGGATTGGGGCTTTGAGTGCTGCCTCCGCCTCCGGCAGCACTCAAAGCATTATTAGTCATAGTACTAGTCCTAGTACTAACACTATCGCTTACGACAACTTCTTCAATAATTTCTTTTTTATTCATGAAAAACCTCTATAACAATTTTAGGTTATAGAGGCTGTCCTGTGATACTTGGGTCCCGTCCACTTCTTGTTAGTTTTTTAATCTTTTACTTCAACAATAGCGGTGATTTCTGTGGCAGCGCCTTCAGGCAATTCATAGGCCCCGAGTGCAATTCGAGTGCCCACGCCTGCCGCCCCATAAAGATCGCGGAAAAGCTCAGAGGCGCCGTTGATGACTTGAGGGTGATCCTCAAAGCCTTTGGCGCAGCGAACAAAACCTGTCAAATGCACAAATTGCTTGACTCGGTCAAGGTCTCCCAGTTCGCGCTTGAGGACAGAAAGGACATTGAGCGCACTTAATTTGGCGGCTTTTTTACCTTCTTCAAGACTTAGCGTTTCTCCAACAACGCCTTTGATCTGAAGAACGCTGTTGATATCAGGTGTTTGTCCCGAAACATAAACAAGATTGCCAACGCGTCTAGTGTAAACGTACAGACCGGCCGGATCGGCCACGGGAGGCAATTCAAGCCCCATTGCCTTGAGTTTTTCTTCAATGCGCATATGTCGTCCTATTTCAAATTGTCTTTAAACCAAGTGACAACTTTATCAATAATGGGTTTTTGAAACCAAACGGTGTCGCCGTGGGCGGCGCCCTCAACCTTAACGTAAGTGACTCGATTGCCGCTTTGCTTTAGCGCTTCATAAAGCTGTTCACTTTGAATCGGCGAGACGAGTTTATCTTCTGTCCCATGCATGATCAAAAAGGGTGGTAAGTTCTTTTTAATATGCCCCAAAGGGCTCGCCGCTAGTGCTTTGTTGCTATCAGACAAGATGCTCGCGCCGGGGTTGTCGTTGAAGGCCACGCCATTGACTAGTAGCGCTTCCGTTACAGCTGGGGATTGATGAACTTTTTCAATGGCTTCGTCAAACCCGGCGCCGATATTGCGAAGATCAGATATTCCATAGAGAGTCACAGCGGCCTGAACACTTGAGTCAATGTGAAGATTATCGCCTTTATCGAATTGCTTTTCCTTGCCGGTGACAGCGACCATCTGTGACAGGTAGCCTCCGGCTGAGTCACCTAGTACGCCGATTTTGGATGCATCAATGCCATAGGCATCCGCATGAGCTCTTAAAAAACGCACTGCGGATTTTCCGTCCTCTAAAATAGCCGGAAATTTATTCGGTACAACCCGATATTCCGCAGCGGCCACCACAAAACCGGCTTTGGCTAAGGCAAAGCGCATTTCGATGAATTTTTCATAGTCCGTTGTGGTGAATCCGCCCCCGGGGAAATAGACAATGGCCGGTTTTTTCTCAGCAGTTCTTGGCACAAGAAGCGTCATGCGCATCGCTCGGTTTGATCGGCGAGATTGGATTTGAGAATAAATCACACCCCCGATTTCGTCGATTTGATGTTCTGAGACTGCTACTTTCATGGTTTGGGTTTGAGCGAGGGGAGCTTGGGCGCAAGCACCGCTAGCCATCAAACCGCTTATAGCCGCCAAGGCTACGGTTTTCAATTTGATCACAATTGTCTCCAAAAAATATTCGGCTGAGGTAAGTCAGCCGAATAGCGGTTTTTAGGGGATGTTTCTTAAAAGCTCTCGGGCGAGACGCTCTGCGTCAAACATGGTATCCACCATGTTTTTCCCAAGCGCTTGCGCGATACCGGTTCTTTCCAATTGATGGAGGGTGTGACCGGTCGCTCCGCAAATGATCAGCTCAAAGTCGCGCCGTTTGAGCGCTCTCATGTAGGTCGAAATAATGTCCATGGCTGAATTATCAATGTTCATGAGCGCTGTGCAATTCAGAATAACCACCTTATTGGCATTTCTTGCCGTGATTCGCTTCGGATCGGTCATATAGGAAAGTTTGGAGACGGATCCGAAAAAGAGCGAACCTTGCAGACGCCAAGCTTCAATGCCTTCAGGGGTGTCAGCGGAAAGGGTCATTTGGGTAACGCTTGTGAGGGTATTCATGCGATAGATGAAGAATAGGCACGAGATCACCAGGCCTACTTCCACAGCAACGGTCAAATCAAAAATAACCGTCAAAAGGAAAGTAGCGATAAGCGTCACCTTGTATGACATGGTCATGCGACGCAAACGTTTGAATTCCGCCCAGTTGCCCATGTTGGTTGCGACATTTAGCAAGATGGCGGAAAGCGCGGCAAGCGGAATATTGGACGCCAAGGGGGCGGCGAGCAAAATAACGACTAAAAGAGTGATCGCATGAACAACACCGGAAACCGGGGAGATGGCACCGCTTTTAATATTGGTGACCGTACGGGCAATGGTTCCGGTTGCCGGAATACCGCCGAAAAAGGGCACAACTAAATTGGCAATACCTTGACCCATCAGTTCTTGATTGGGGTTATGTCTGTCATCGGTGAGCGTGTCGGCGACGCGGGCGCATAAAAGCGACTCAATGGCTCCAAGCAGCGCGATCGTGACCATGGGGCCGACCAAGTGACGGATGTTTTCCCAGTCAAAATCTGGAATTTGAATAGAAGGCAGAGTTTGTGGAATACCGCCGAATTTACTGCCAATTGTTTCTACGGGCAATCCCAAAGAGGTCACGGCAATCGTTGAGACGATCAAAACGATTACAGTGCCGGGAATCTTAGCAACCCAACGCTTCCATTGAGCCGTGCGGCTTGATGTATCTTTAGGCCAGAAACGAACGATGGCAAACGAAACCAGAGCGATGCCCAAAGCGTAAAAATTCACACTTCCGATATGAGCGGCAATGGCTCCCATCTGACCGAAAAAATCAGCGGGCATCTTGTCAATGCTCAGGCCTAAAAAGTCTTTCACCTGTGATAAGGCAATGAGCACAGCGATACCGTTTGTGAAACCGATCACAATGGAAATAGGAATAAAACGTATAAAGCTGCCGATTTTTAGCAACCCCATCAGAAAGAGCAGTATGCCACTGCCGATAGTGGCAATCATGAGGTTGGCCAAACCGTAGTTGGCGATGATGCCGTAGATAATCACGATAAAAGCGCCGGCAGGACCGCCGATTTGAACTCGACAACCGCCTAGGATGGCAATCAAAAAGCCAGCAATGATAGATGTGTAAATGCCCGCTTCAGGAGTCACGCCGGAAGCAATGGCAAAAGCCATGGCCAAAGGCAACGCAACCATGCCGACAGTCAGGCCAGAGCTAATGTCTCGAGACAAACTTCTGGCATTGTAGTGTCCGATTAAATCGAAACTGACCGGATGGAAAGGTTCCAAGGGAATGTGATCCCTAAAATTCTTAAAGGCTTGAGCGATGCTCATTTTTTTACGAGAAAGAGAGAAGTTAATATTGTTGTTATCGGTTATTGTAAAAACAGTTGGCTTGTGGGCCAACTGTTTTTAGTCTTCCTTAGGACTTACGATTAACGAAGTCTCATGCCGGGTTTGGCTCCGGCTTGCGGTTCAAGGATAAAGAGTCCGTCTTTATCATCGGCTCCGCTTGCCGACAAAAGCATGCCTTCACTGACGCCGAAGCGCATCTTGCGCGGAGCAAGATTAGCAATCACCACGGTGAGTTTGCCCTCCAAATCCTCGGGCTTGTACCAGGCTTGAATGCCTGAGAAGATGTTGCGAGTCTTGCCTTCTCCGATGTCGACCGTTAAACGCAAAAGCTTCGTAGAGCCTTCCACCTTTTCACACTTGACGATCTTGGCTACACGCATATCCAATTTGGCAAAATCATTAATCGTGACTTCGGGGGCGATTTCTTCACCGCAAGGAGCCACCGGTTTGGCAACTTCCGCCACCGGAGGAATCAAAGCATCCAATTGTTTGATGTCGCAGCGCTGCATCAAATGTTTGAAGGGCTTAATCTGAACATCAGAGGTCAAAGGACGCAGAGCGCTTTCCCAATTGAGTTCGCCGCAATTGAGGAATTCTTCAACCTTAGCGGCTGTGGCCGGCAACACAGGTTTGAGCATGAGCGTCAAGAGTCTGAATGCTTCTAGGGCCACGGAACAGACTTCATGCAATTTGTCCGCTTGCTCTTCAGATTTTGCCAATTCCCAAGGCTTTTCACGATCGATGTACTCATTGATCGTGTCTGTCATGGACATAATGGCGCGTAGTGCGCGGGAGTATTCGCGTTGGTTGTAGAGCATGGCGATGCCTTCAACCGCATTGCGCATGACCTTGATAATCGTGTGGTCGGCCATGCGATCGTCAACACGAGCGTTAAAGCGCTTGACGATGAAGCCGGCAGCTCGGCTGGCAATGTTGATGTACTTGCCGATCAAATCAGAGTTCACGCGAGCCAAGAAATCGCTCTTGCTGAAATCGACGTCATCGTTGGTCGGCCCCATTTTCGCGGCAAGGTAATAGCGCAGCCATTCGGCATTCATGCCGAGTTCAAGGTACTTCATGGGGCTAATGCCGGTGCCGCGGCTCTTACTCATTTTGCGGCCGTCAACGGTCATGAAGCCATGAACGAAAACGTTATCGGGAACACGGTACGGTTGACCGGCAAAGTGCAGCATGGCAGGCCAGAAAAGCGTGTGGAAATACACGATGTCTTTGCCGATAAAGTGAATTTGTTCAGTTTTCTCATCATCTAAGAACTTCCAGAAGTCAAAACCGATCTTCTTGGAGTAGTTCATTAGGCTGGCGTAGTAACCCACCGGAGCGTCAAGCCAAACGTAGAAATATTTACCGGGGGCATCGGGAATGGGGATGCCGAAGTAAGGTTCGTCACGGGAAATGTCCCAGTCACCCAATTTGCCTTCACCGAGCCATTCTTCATCTTTGGCACGGATTTCCGCTTGCACGCGATCTGCGCCACTCTTGCCTTTGCCGTTGACCCAATCGCGTAAAAACGTCACGCAGGCGGGATCGGAAAGCTTAAAGAAATAGTGCGTGGATTTACGCAATTCAGGTTTGGCACCGGACAAAGCCGAGAAGGGGTTGACCAATTCTGTGGGCGAATAGACAGCCCCGCACTTTTCGCAGTTGTCGCCATATTGGTCCTCAGCGCCGCAACGCGGGCAGGTGCCCTTAATGAAACGGTCGGCCAGGAACATGCCTTTGACCGGATCATAGAATTGTTCAATGTCTTTTGTATAAATTAACCCGGCTGCCTTCAGGCGTTTGTAAATGTCTTGCGAAAGCATGACATTTTCTTCGCTGTCGGTCGAGTACCAATGGTCAAACTTAATGTGGAAACCATCAAGGTAAGCTTTGCGACCAGCTGCAATTCGGGCGACGAACTCTTGAGGAGTAATACCTTCTTTTTGCGCGGCAATCATCATCGGGGCGCCGTGAGTATCGTCGGCACCGACAAAATGAACGGTATGTCCATACATTCGCTGAGTGCGCACCCAAATGTCGGCCTGAATGTATTCCATGATATGGCCGATATGGAAATGCCCATTGGCATAGGGAAGAGCAGTCGTAACGAATATTTGGCGTTTTTGCATGATGAAATGTCCCGAAAAATAGGCGGGAAGAGAAATAAAGAGGTCAATATTTTAGCAAAGCCTCGTGAAATTCTCTTAATGCTCTTGAGCTTAGGCAAGAAAACTCGCACAATACGACTAATGCTTGAAAACGGAGTACAAAGAAAGTGACTAAAAAAGAAGAGATACTGCAAGTATTGAGTTCTGTGACGGATCCCTGGATGAATACGGACTATGTGAGCGCTCGGATGGCGAAAATTAGTGATGATGCTAAAGCCGTTACGATTCAATTGGGTTATCCGGCCAAAACCGTTAAAAATGAGATAGAGTCGAAGCTTCAGGAAGCATTTCAGAATGCAGGCATTGAACTTCAAGTGACGGTTGAACAGAAGATTATTGCCCATGCGGTTCAGCGCACTTTAAAAGTACTGCCTAATGTTAAAAACATCATTGCAGTTTCAAGCGGCAAGGGCGGTGTCGGTAAAAGCACGGTGGCGGCTAATTTAGCTTTGGCCTTGTCAGCTGAAGGGGCACGGGTCGGTGTTTTGGATGCCGATATTTATGGTCCCAGCCAACCGATGATGCTGGGAGCGCTTGGCCGTCCAATGACAAACGACGGTCAAAATATGAACCCGATTGAAACGTTAGGTCTTGAAGTCAATTCCATCGGATTTTTAATTGATCCGGATGAGCCGATGATCTGGCGCGGTCCATTGGTTGCTCAAGCACTTACTCAGCTTTTGACGCAAACGAACTGGCATGATTTGGACTACTTGGTTATTGATATGCCGCCGGGAACCGGTGACATTCAATTGACACTGTCTCAAACCGTTCCGGTCACAGGGGCTATTGTGGTAACCACGCCGCAGGATATTGCGCTTTTGGATGCCAAGAAAGGTTTGCGGATGTTCCAGAAGGTCAATGTGCCGATTCTTGGTGTCGTTGAGAACATGTCTATTTTTGTTTGCCCCGAATGCGGTCACGCCGAACATATATTTGGACAGGGCGGCGCCAAGCGTTTAAGCGATACCTATCATGTTGACGTACTTGGGCAACTTCCTTTGGATGCCAAGATTCGTGAAGAGGCAGATTCCGGGTCACCGACTGTCGTTTCTTCTCCGGAATCAATGGCAGGAAAAATCTATCGCGAAATCGCTTTAAAGGCGGCCGCGGCGATTGCTAAAACCGCGAAGGATATGTCACTTAAGATGCCAAGCGTGCGAGTGGAGAATAACTGATGCCTTTGGTAACGCCAGACTACAAGGCGCCTCGGTGGCTTGCCGGTGCTCAGATTCAAACGATATTTGCGGCGAAAGTTTGCAAAAAGCCCGAGGTGACCTATCGGCGCGAGCGCTGGGATACGCCTGACGGCGATTTCACGGATATTGATTGGGCCACGCCTGAAGTGGCCGATCCGGCCGCTCCGATTGTTGTGCATTTCCACGGCCTGGAGGGAAGCTCTCATAGCCATTACGCTTTAGCGCTTATGCATGAGACGATTAAGCACGGTTGGCGCGGGTGCGTGTCACTTTTTAGAAGTTGTTCGGGAGAAATAAACCGCAATATTAAGACTTATCACGCCGGTGATATTGATCAGGTTCAGTGGGTTTTGGAGACAGTGCGTTCTCGATATCCGAAAGCGCCGCTTTACGCCGTTGGAGTTTCCTTGGGTGGAAACCAACTGGCACTTTTTTGCGGGAAACGCGCTCAAACTGCCAAAGGGCTTCTCACGGCGGCTGTTTCCGTGGGAGCGCCGGTGGATTTGGTAGCGGGTAGTAACCTTTTGCGCTTCGGTTTTAATCGTCTGTATTCCAAAATGTTTTTGGATACGCTGATACCGAAAGTGATCAAAAAGTGCGAGTTACTGCCACAAATGCGCGAGATCGTTGATGTGGAAGCCATCAAGAAATGCAAAAATTTCTACGATTTCGATTCCCTTTATACGGCGCCTGTCCATGGCTTCAAGAGTGCCATGGATTATTGGACAAAGGCCTCTGCCAAACCGTGGTTAAAGTATGTGCAGGTTCCGCTTTTGCTCTTAAATGCTAAAAATGATCCTTTCATGCCGCAATGGGCTTTGCCGACACTGTCAGATGTTTCAGATAATGTTTGGCTTGATCAGCCTGAAGAAGGCGGGCACGTGGGATTCCCGACGGGCAACCCGCCTGGCAAAATTGATTACCTGCCCAAACGAATATTCCGATTCTTTTTAAAAAGGGAATGAAGGATTTTTCGTCTAAAGAAGCTGAGCTTGCTATAGTCTGACTATTGACTGCGAGGAGGCGTACATGAATAAGCAACTTTCTCTAGCATGTAGTTTGGTTCTTGGGGTTTTCTGTGCGTCCTCATCGCTTGCGGCGAGCCTTTGCGGCCCCCGTGCTGCAGCGGTTGAATTCGCGATCGATGCATCTTCCTCAATGGGCGAGGGTTATGCCTGGCCTGCGTTTGTTAATGATGAAAAGCAGGAAGCTCCTTGGGAGAAGCAATCGACTAAACTTGCTTATGCGCAGCAGTTTGTCAAGATGGCGGCCGACAAAATCAATCCCACCGAAGAAATGGTGACTGGGCTAGCCACATTTATGCCTTCAGGCCAGATCCTTAAGACACAAAAGCGTACAGGTGAAGCCTTTTCAAAGGCGCTCTCCGAAGTCAAAATCTCAGTTTCGACTCAATCACTGAATAATTTCGATAAAAAGGCGTTGGACTATTTTGCTCGTAAACGTAAGGAACCGACCACGCTTTTTGTCATTACAGATGGCGATATCGATAAGGGATCTCATGATCCGGCCAAGGTTTTACAAACGTTTTATCAGAATAATCCGAAAAGCTGTGTGCACCTAATTTCATTGGCTCAGACGGACTCTGAAAAAGAGGTCATAACTCGTTTGCGCCGAGTCAACGCTTGTTCGACGATGGTGACGCTTGGCGACTTGATTGCCGATCGTCAAAAATTCAACACCATAATAGAGGACAATGTGTACCGTAATTGCTCATCCCAAGAGAATTTGAAGATCTCCGGGATTGCTTTTGTAAAGAAGTCAACCACATTGGATAAAAATGCTATTGGAATGTTGGACCAGGTGGTGAAAGTCATCGCGCAACGTCCAAAAGACGAATCGATTTTGATTTTGGGCTGGACTGATACGGAGGGCGATGCGGCTTTTAATAAGCGTCTCGGTCTGGAGCGGGCAAAGGTTGTTAAAGATTACCTTGTTTCCAAAGGACTAGAGGATCAACGGATGGCTGTAATGGGCGGCGGTGAGTCGGAGAAGTTTGACAACACGACTGAAGCGGGAAGAAAACTCAATCGTCGGGTGGATATCATTTTGGGTCAATAACCACCGCTGAATGACGGACTTTTTCTCTTTTTCAGATTTGACTAAAATACGACCTTTAACTTTTAATAGAAACGTTGCCGCGTCGGTTTGTTCTACCGGGTCTGCGGTTCCGTAGGTAAACGGAGGCTCTTATGTCGCATAAGTGGCTCAACAAGGATACGCTTTGCGGCCTTGTTGCATTAACGCTTTTTATCCTGACGATTCCTTTAAGTAATTGGGTCGTTGTCAATGTCGGTTTGGTTTGTGAAACCAATGGTCCGTGTTTAATTCCTGTTTGGCCGGGGCTGATGGCGCCTTCCGCGGTCATGATTGCTGGGGCCGCGTTGGTTTTGAGAAATGGCGTACAGGCCTTTCTTGGCGCTCCCTTTTCTCTTTTGGCGATTGCCGTGGGCACGGCTCTATCGGCGCTTTTTGCAGCTCCCTCTTTAGTGATCGCCTCGGCTGCCGCTTTCTGTTTTTCTGAATTAGCTGATTTTGCGGTTTACACGCCGATGCGAAAGCGCTTTCCTGCCTTTTCAGTTGTAATGGCTGGCCTGGTGGGCTCTGTTATCGATAGCGCTATTTTCCTTTCACTGGCTTTTGGCAGTATCGAATTCATTACCGGTCAAGTGTTGGGTAAGTTTTGGATGTCACTTTTAGCCGGCATGGTTATTCGCTATTTAAGACCTCGTTTGGTCGCGCATCCTAAGTTCTAGGTTAAGATTGGGAAACCTCCGGAATCGGAGGTTTTCAATTATTTGGCCTTCTTTTGTCTGTATTCTTCAAAGCCTTTTTCTCTTAATAAGCATGCCGGACAGCGACCGCAACCGTATCCCCATGCATGCAAGTGCTCTCTGTCACCTTCATAGCAGGTATGAGTTTCTTTCACGATGAAGTCAACGAGCTTATCTCCGCCCACTTCGTGAGCCAGTTCCCACGTTTGCGCTTTTGTTCGGTTCATCAACGGTGTCATAATTTCAATAGGCCAATCCATTCCCAACGAGAGAGCTTTTTGCATGGCATCCATTGTGTTTCGACGGCAATCAGGGTAACCTGAAAAATCAGCTTGCCCCACACCTGTGATAATGGTGTTGATATCTCGCAAATAGGCTCTGGCGCCGATATAGGTCATGAACATCAAATTGCGTGCCGGCACAAAAGAGCTTGGCAATCCACGTTTTCCTTTTGCAGTGATAGCCTCTTTTGAACTCGTCAGAGCGCTTTCGGAGACTTGACCAAAAGTCGTAGCGTCAATCACGAGGTCCGGTCCAAGTTTTTCGGCCCAATCAGGAAAAAGTATGGGAATTTGATTCAGAATATTTTCTCTGCAGGTGAGCTCTATACTATTTTTTTGGCCATAGTTAAAGCCCACCGTTTCAACACGATCAAAATTTTTTAGAGCCCAAAAAAGACATGTGGTTGAATCTTGTCCACCAGAAAAACTGACGATTGCAGCCTTTGACATGAAAATTTCCTTTCAATGTGTTTGGTTCTAAAAGCTAAAGAGTCCAATGCTCTTTTCGACAGGTAGAGATTCTTATTTTTGGGGATTTTTATTTTGCTTTTTGCCGCTGTCCTTTTCGTCAGACGTTCCTTTTTTGAAAGCGTGTCCAATTTCTTTAGTGGTATCACGAGTTGTATGACCAATTTCACGGGTGATATCACGAGTGGCATGACCGATACTTCGCCCGGCCTCTTTAATAGCGCCAAAAAACGAGTCGGAAGCATAAGTGGGCGCGGTAGCCAGAGATAAAGCTAAAAGAAGGGCGGAGATAAATGGTTTAAACATGGTTTTAAACTTCTTAAGAATTGGAACTTCCGATATGTTACCTGCCTTTGACTCTTATGCGGAAGTATTTTTATTGCGGATGTTTTTTGGATGTGCCATTTTGAGACTGTCAAGAGGTTCCGCTAATGTGCTAACCTTCGGTCTGTTTTTTGAGAATCATTTTCTATATGTCTGACAAAACTGCCGTCATTTTGATGAATACCGGATCGCCCGCGGCGCCGACAGAGGCGGCTTTGCGCACATATCTAAAAGAATTTTTATCCGATCCGCGCATTATTGAGCTGCCATCTTGGCTATGGCAACCCATACTCAGAGGAATCATTCTTCGAACCCGCCCGGCTAAAAGTGCCAGGCGTTATAGAAAAATATGGATGCCGGACGGTTCCCCCTTGATTGTTTATACGCAAAAGGTTCTCGAGGCCCTCAACGAGCGCCTGTCTGATGATGTTGTTGTTGCCATGGCTATGAAGGTGGGATCTCCTTCGGTTGAACAAACGGTTGCTCGTCTAAAAAAAGACGGAATCAATCGTTTTATTTTCTTTCCCATGTTTGCCCAGTACGCCACGCAAACAACAGAGTCAGCACTTGACGGAGTCAGGGAACTGAAGGGGGAATTGAAAGATATTCATTGGGATTGGATTCGGCCTTTTTATAACCGAGCGGATTTTATTGAGGCTTGGGCAGCGAAAATCCAGTCACACCGTTTACCGGGATCTCACCTCGTGATGAGTTTTCACGGGATTCCTGTCAAAAGCATTCAAAAGGGCAGCCCATACGAAAAACAGTGCCGAGAGACAGCTAAGAGCATTGCGGCGAAGTTGCAATTAAAAGACGGGGATTATTCCATTGCCTATCAATCACGTTTCGGTAATGATCATTGGCTTCAGCCTTATCTGACCGGACATGTTGAGTCATTAGTCCATCAGGGAATACGATCACTGGATGTCGCCTGCTTGTCTTTTAGTGTTGATTGTTTGGAAACACTCGAAGAAATCGGCATCGAACTCAAGAATCATTTCCTCTCGTTAGGAGGTGAGCACTTTAATCTTTTGCCGTGCCTCAATGATGACGCTAGCGCTCTGGATTGTTATGAGAAATTAATTCTTGAATCCATTTCTACTCTGAAGAGCAATTGACGCTAAAAAGAAAAGAAGTCAATAGTCAGTCGGCTATTGACTTCTAAAGTGCAGATTGGTACTGAACTACTTCAAGTACGTTTTATAAAACACTTCAATTTTGTCAAATGGAATCTTGTCCATTTGATCATAAAGATCTGTGTGATTTGCCCCCGGTACGATGACCAGTTCTTTGTTGTCTCCCTTAAGGAGCTTGAAGGCGTCTTCACCAAAATAACGTGAGTGCGCCGTGCACAATCATGACGGCATTACGAATCTCCCCGGTCATCTCATCTTCTGCACGGATTTCTGCCTTGGTACGCTCAAAAAGATTGACGATGTCTTGCGCTCGCTCGTAAAAAATTTTGCCTTTTTCAGTCAAATGAAGTTTGCGGTTGGTACGGATAAACAAGGTATGACCGAGCTCTTCTTCCAGTTCAATAAACTGACGTGACAAGGTCGGTTGAGTAACATGCAGTTTTTGTGCGGCGCCTGAAATACTTTGTTGTTCCGCTGCAGCCAAGAAATAACGAAGAACGCGAATATCCATTGCCAGAGACCTGTTAAAAAATATCTTCGTACATTATGCCCGACAAAGTTTTCCGCCGATGATTATCTTCCGAGGGTATTTTTATAATTCATATCCATCTTGTAATTGACTTGAATTTTATAGAATCGTCCCCATATTGGGATTATCTAAGTTATTACCCGTTTCGGAGAAAGAATCCATGCAAGAAGAAACGACAAAAGACACGGAAGTGAAGGATCAAAATCAGTCACAAACCGATGCCGATCAGTCTCAGCCTGAACGAAAAGTTGAAGATGTGACCACGTCTGAGAAGCAGGCTCAACAAACAGAACCTGTTGAGGAACCGCAAACAGCTAAAGAACCTTCCGTTGAAGAACTTTTAACTGCAGCCAAAGAAGAAAATGCCAAGTTGCAGGATCTTTATCTTCGCGCGTTGGCCGAAGCTGAAAATGCTCGCCGTCGTGCCGAGGATGCTGTGGAAAAAGCGCATAAGTTCGGCGTTGAGAAATTCGCTAAAAACCTCTTGCCCGTGCTCGATAGCTTGGAAAAGGCTCTGGAACTGAGTAAGGATCCGGAAGATCCCGTGATGCAAGGTGTTCAGGCTACCTATCGTCAGTTTGTTCAAGCGATGGAAAAAAGCGGCATGACGGAAATTAATCCCGTCGGCGAGAAGTTCGATCCGACGCGTCATCAGGCAATCGCTATGGTGCCGGCTCATGAAGGTCAAACGAGCGGTCAAGTTGCTCAAGTTTTCCAACGCGGTTGGCTGATCAGTGAACGTGTTTTACGCGCCGCCATGGTTAGCGTTGTTCAATAACACTTTGAATTATCTAAGAAACTTTTCAGAGTGCAATTATTTGTAAGTGAACCCCTTGAAAGTTTCAGCCTCATCCCCATATTGGGGGTAGAGCGTCGGGAAACACAATTAGATGTTCCCGCCGAAGTAAAGAATTTGAGAGTTTTAAACGAAGGAATTTAAAAATGGCAAAGATTATTGGTATTGACTTGGGTACGACGAACTCTGCCGTAGCCGTCATGGAAGGTGACAAGATTCACGTGATTGAAAACAGTGAAGGCGCACGTACGACGCCGTCCATCGTTGCTTACATGGACAACGGCGAAGTGTTGGTGGGTGCCACCGCCAAGCGTCAGGCTGTGACCAATCCGAAGAATACCTTGTTTGCTGTTAAGCGTTTGATTGGTCGTCGTTTCGATGACGCGGAAGTTCAACGTGATATTTCCTTGATGCCGTTCTCTATTTCTCGTGCGGAAAACGGTGATGCCTGGGTGAGCGTGTTGGACGGCAAGAAGCTTGCGCCGCAACAGGTTTCCGCTGAAGTGCTCCGTAAGATGAAGCAAACCGCTGAAGACTATCTCGGCGAAACGGTAACGGAGGCTGTGATCACGGTGCCTGCCTACTTTAACGACAGCCAACGTCAAGCGACGAAGGATGCCGGTCGTATTGCCGGCTTGGAAGTCAAGCGTATCATCAACGAACCGACGGCCGCTGCTTTGGCTTTCGGTCTTGATAAGGCCGGCAAGGGTGATAAGAAGATCGCTGTGTATGACTTGGGTGGCGGTACGTTCGATATCTCCATCATTGACTTGGCTGATGTTGACGGTGACAAGCAATTTGAAGTGCTTTCCACTAACGGTGATACGTTCTTGGGCGGCGAAGACTTCGACCAACGCATCGTGGATTATTTGATTTCTGAATTCAAGAAAGACACTGGCGTTGATTTGAGCAAGGACATTATCGCCTTGCAACGTTTGAAGGACGCTGCTGAAAAGGCCAAGATTGAATTGTCCAGCCGTCAGGAAACGGAAATCAACTTGCCGTACATCACGGCCGATGCAACGGGTCCGAAGCACTTGAACGTCAATTTGACCCGCGCTAAGTTTGAAAGCATGGTTGAAGACTTGATCGCTCGTACGATTGAACCGTGCCGCAAGGCTTTGGCTGATGCCGGTTGCTCTAAGAGCGAAATTACGGACGTGATTTTGGTCGGCGGTCAATCCCGTATGCCGAAGGTTCAGGAAACGGTTCGTGAATTCTTCGGTCAAGAACCACGTAAGGACGTCAACCCTGATGAAGCCGTGGCAATCGGTGCTGCTATTCAAGGTTCCGTTTTGACTGGTGAACGTCATGACGTGTTGCTTTTGGACGTGACGCCGTTGACCTTGGGTATTGAAACCTTGGGCGGTGTGATGACCTCCATGATTAAGCGCAACACGACGATTCCGACTAAGCACACTCAAGTGTTCTCGACCGCGGAAGATAATCAACCGGCCGTGACCATTAAGGTTTACCAAGGCGAACGTGAAATGGCCGCCAGCAACAAGCTTTTGGGTGAATTTAATCTCGAAGGCATTGCTCCGGCTCCCCGTGGTTTGCCGCAAATCGAAGTGACCTTTGATATTGACGCCAACGGTATTTTGCACGTTTCCGCTAAGGATAAGGCCACCGGCAAGGAAAACAACATCACGATTAAGGCCAGCTCCGGTTTGAGCGAAGATGAAATTCAACGCATGGTCAACGACGCTGAAGCCAACAAGGCCGAAGACCACAAGCGCTTTGAATTGGCTCAATCGCGCAATATTGCCGATGCCTCCATCCACCAAGTCCAAAAGACTTTGAAGGATTTGGGCGACAAGGTTGAAGCCTCTGACCGCATGGCTTGCGAAGACGGTATCAAGAAGGTTGAAGAAGCCATCCGTGGTGAAGACAAGGCCGCTATTGATGCCGCTGTTGAACGTTTGATGACGGCCGCTCAAAAGATCGGCGAAAAGTTGAACGCTCAGGCTCAACAAGCTCAGCAAGCTCAACCGCAACAAGAAGCCAAGAAGGCCGACGATGATGTGGTTGATGTGGACGCCAAGGAAAAATAATCCGTGAGAATTTGGGGGCTCAAGCCCCCAAACTCGTACCGAACAGGGGTCTCATGAGCGAGGTTCAAGATCGGCGATGTCAATGACATCGGGGCTTGAACCTATCGCTTTATCGCAAGGGTAGAAAAATAATGAGCGATCGTGACTATTACGAAGTATTGGGTGTAGATAAAAGCGCAAGCGCAGCCGATATTAAGAAGGCTTATCGTCGTCTGGCCATGAAGTATCACCCCGACCGCAACAATGGGGATAAAGAGGCCGAGGCGAAGTTTAAGGAAATCGGTGAAGCCTACGAGGTTTTGGGAGATGAACAAAAGCGTGCCGCTTATGACCGATTCGGTAAAGCCGGCGTAAACGGCGGAGCCGGTGGTCCCGGTGGTCCCGGCGGTTTCAGTGGTTTTGGCCCTGAAGGTTTCGCGGGCGGTTTCGGCAACATGGGCGACTTGGGCGACATTTTCAGTGAATTTTTCGGCCAAGGCATGAGTGGACGCCGTCAACAAAGCGGTCCTCGAGCCACCAAGGGTGTGGACCTGCGCTATGACCTTGAAATTACGCTTGAGCAGGCGGCCAAGGGCTATACGGCGGAAATCCGTGTTCCTGTTTGGGAAAAATGTGATGTTTGTGATGGAACGGGCAGCCGCTCCAAAGCTAAACCGACGACTTGTCCACACTGTAACGGTACCGGCGTCGTTTATGCCAAACAGGGCTTTTTCTCTGTTCAGCAGACGTGCCCCTACTGCCATGGATCCGGTACGGTGATTTCTGATCCTTGCCCTAACTGCGACGGTACGGGCTTCAAGAAAGTCATGAAGACGCTTGAAGTGAAGATTCCTGCCGGTATCAACGCCGGTCAGCGTGTGCGTTTGCAAGGCAAAGGTCAGCCTGGTACCAATGGCGGTCCGGCAGGCGACCTGTATGTTGAAATCAGTATTAAACCGCACGAGATTTTCCAACGTGATGGCGACGACCTTCATGTTGAATTGCCGATTTCCTTTGTCACAGCGGCTTTGGGTGGTGACGTGGATGTGCCTGTTTTGGACGGCGAAACCCGCATCACCATTCCCGAAGGTACGCAAAGCGGTAAGATTTTGCGCCTGCGCGGCAAGGGTATCAAGAGTCTACGTACTGGCTACATGGGTGATCTTTACATCCATGTGTTTGTGGAAACGCCGGTTAATTTGACGCAAAAGCAAAAAGATTTGCTTCGACAGTTTGATGAAACAGTCTCAAAGCACGGTGAGAAGCATTCACCGAAGCACCAGAGTTTCATGGATAAGATGAAAGATCTTTTTAGCTAAAAAGCTCGCTTTTCAACTAAGCTCCGTTCTCAGTGTTCGGAGCTTTTTTGTTTCTACGCAATGCGAATTTATATCCGATGAAGCCGAAAATGAGTCCTAACAGTGCGCCGGCGATAACGTCGCTTGGAAAATGCACAAAGAGGTAGAGTCGAGAAAAGCCCATTAAAAAGGCAAGGATCAAAGCGAGCGAACCGGCTCTTTTATGGTAAAAAAACAAGGCAAACGCCGCAGCAAAGGCGGCCGCCGTGTGACCGGATGGAAAGGAATGGTCGCTTAAACAAGCAAGCAACATGTCTTCAGGCACGGTTACGTCACAGGGGCGTTCTCGTCCGACCAACGGTTTGATGATGAGGTTGACTGCAACAAAATTAATGAGCAGTGCGATGCTGACGGCCAATCCAGACTGACGGTATTTTTCGATAATGAGCAAAAGGGCCGCCAGCGCAATCCAGATGGCCCCGAAATTGCCCAAAGAAGAAACGAAAAGCATGAAATGATCAAGATTTTCGCTTCTTAACGATTGAATAAAGTGCAAAAACAAAAATTCCATCGGATTATGTAAAAAATGAGCCGCCTTCAAGGTTAACTGAAAAGGCGGCTCAAGATGAGGAAATCCTACAAACCGTTACTCTTTTTGAGGTTTAGGCAGAATTTTGTCCAAATTTTTGATAAAGAGAATGGCCACATAGGTAATGATGCAAGTGGCGATCACTAATTCAGCGTTTGCGAGCATTCTGAGCTCCCATGCATAAAAAGCGCCGACTTCATACTGACCGACTAAATTGCTCATTTTATAGAGCGCGGTAGCGCCGATTGCTAAAGGGAAGGTGAAAGCCGCGTAGCCGGGAGAAAAGGGTAGGCGAAGCAACTTAAAGAGCGAAAGGTAGATGACTACGGTCATTAAAACGGCAATCCCCAATAGGACAGCGCACAAAAGCGGAGAAGGATTCTCAACAACAGTTAAAAGACCGGCCAATGAGAGACTGGCAGGGGCGGCCAAAATCGCTATGGTGGGCTTGGCGGCATCGGGAACCTGAGCGTAGAACATGAAGCGGTAAATCATGACCGGAAGCATAACTGCGTAGGACACAATGCCGATCGTCAAAAGGACTTGAGCGAAATTAAACCATTCTGGTGAAGGACAGGCGACATCGGCTACGATGATGCCGACAGGTGGAATAAACCAACTCGGAACCATGTGCTGCATTTGGCGCTCACGCATGCGAAAAACTATAAAAGCGCCCAAAAAGAGCAGGTGCACGATCACCGCCGCAAGCCACAAATACTCACCGATGAGAGGGAAAAAGCGACCGATTGCTTTAGAGACCACCATCGTGGCCATGGCAAAGGTTGGCACAATACTGCCTAAAACAGGGTGGCGCAGGTCGGTGATAAGGGTATCGGCGTGAAAAACAAAACGAGTAAGCAGTAGGCAAAGCAATACAACGGCTATACCGGCCCCGATAAGTTGGCCCCAACCATAAAGCGGAAGAGCATTTTCCATCGACCAGCCTAAACTGGAAATACCAAGTGCAAGCCCCGCTACCGGGGTGGGCAGTGCACGGACGCGTTTAATCATTCTTTAAGTTCCGTGATGTTAAAAGACGAGCGATTATATCAACTGTCAAAAAAGAGTCATCTGTTTAGCCAAATAGTCTTCGCGGATTTCTTGTTCGGTTTTGGAAACAGAAAGACCTAAAAGACGAATACCGGTAGCGGGCAGGGTCACATTTTTTAAAAGGCGGTAAGCTAAGGGTGTAATTTTTTCGACACTATCGAGTACCTCATGACCAGAACCGCTGCGGGTCAAGGTGGTGAAATCAGGAAAGCGTACTTTAAGTGTCAACCTTTTTCCTTTAAATTTGCGGCGGTTAACCCTTTGCGCAAGCTCATTAATGACCGAAGTCAAGGCTTCATCAATGGCTTTCCCTTTAATATCCCGCCCAAACGTTTCTTCACAGCCGACGGACTTACGTTCTCGGTGGGTGGTTACCTGTCGATCATCAATACCTCTGACAAAGTTATAGTAGGTCAGACCGGCTTTACCGAACAATTCAGCCAATCGTGAGAGACTGACCGCTCTTAATTGCGGCGCTGTTGTGATGCCTAGAGCGTGTAACCGTTTTGCGGTGGCAGGACCAATTCCCCAAAAGGCTTCAATTGGAAGCTTGTCGATAAAATCTAAAGCTTGATCCGGATGAATGACACAAAGGCCATCGGGTTTTCGGTAATCGCTTGCGATTTTGGCTAAAAATTTGTTGTAACTCACGCCGGCGCTTGCCACTAATCCCAGCTCCTCACGAATCTCTTTTTTTATCCGCTTGGCAATTTCTAGGCCTGTTCTTGCACCGATCTTATTGTCAGTGACGTCTAAAAACGCCTCGTCAATGGAAACCGGTTCGATGATGTCGGTGTAGCGTTCAAAAATTGCTCGGACTTGTTTAGAAACAGCTTGATAGTGTTTCATTCGAGAATGAACAAAAATAAGCTCAGGGCAGAGCTCTCGGGCTTTAGCCGAAGGCATGGCAGAATGCACGCCGAATTTCCTTGCCTCATAACTGGCAGTGGCCACTACCCCTCGGGCTCCGGCGTGTCCAACGGCAATAGGTTTGCCGCGCAAGGCTGGGTGATCACGTTGCTCAACAGACGCAAAAAACGCATCCATGTCAACATGAATAATTTTTCGGAAGGGTTTGGCGCTCATAGTCGAGAATTCTAAATAAATTTTTCTAATGTTGGATTTAACACCGAAACGGATGACAGTGCTGAAAATAAAAGAGAAAGACTGTGATTGGAGTTTGCAGTCGGTATTGCATCTCTGTGATATAGGGATTGCCAGAGTATTGGCTTTTCCTGAAATTTGCTAAAGTAGCGGAATTTTTGAAATTCAGATTTCGATATAGCTATTTTTCCTATGAGCAATCAATTTAGTATTAACCAACGTTTGTTGTTGGGGTTAACTCTTTTTTCCATGTTTTTTGGGGCGGGCAATCTTATTTTCCCGCCCTATCTGGGCTCTTTAGCCGGTGTTGACATGCCGTGGGCCATGGCCGGCTTTGCCATCACCGCCGTGTGTTTTCCGATCCTCGGGGTGATGACGGTTGCTCGTTCCGGAGGCTTAATGATGTTAGCCTCTCGGGTTCATCCGCAGTTTGCCTTTATTTTTACATTGCTCATCTATTTATCAATCGGTCCCTGTGTGGCCATTCCCCGTACGGCCAGTACTTCTTTTGAAATGGCCTTGGCTCCGTTATTTACGGCAACGACAGAGCCTTTCTTCTTGGATTTTTCTCCTCTGGTTTGCGCCCAATTTTTGTACTCTGTTTTCTTTTTTGGGTTGGCCGGAATCATGGCTTTAAATCCTGAAAAACTCACGCAGCGTCTTGGCAAAGTTACTTCGCCCGCGCTCATTATCATGATTGCGCTTCTTTTCCTCGCTTGTCTGTTCCGACCGATCGCGGGTTACGGTTTAGCTTTACCCCCGTACGATCTCAATGCTTTCGTCAGAGGCTTCTTGGAAGGCTACCAAACCATGGATACGCTGGCTGCGCTCAACTTTGGTTTGATTATTGCCTTAAATGTCCAGGCCCTGGGCGTGAGCAATACCGAGGGTGTTGTACGTGAGACGGTAAAAGCCGGTATGATTGCTGGATTTTTCCTGATTACGATCTATTTGGCCTTAGCCCATATTGGGGCAACTGTGGGCGGAGCCGGTTTGATCACCGAAAATGGTGCGCAGACATTAACTTCAGTGGCTGAAATCCAATTCGGTTCTTGGGGCATCATTCTTTTAGGAATGATTTTCTTTGTCGCTTGTTTAAACACCTGTGTCGGTCTTTTATCCTGCTGCAGCGATTATTTCACCAAAGTTTTTCCGGCTCTGTCCTACCGTGGTTGGCTTCTGGTGTTTGTGCTTTGCAGCATGGTGGTCTCGAACGCGGGCTTAACACTTATTCTCAAACTGTCTATCCCGGTATTGATGTCGATTTATCCGGTGGCTCTGATGCTGATTATTCTCGGCTTGACGCATCACTTTAATCAGAATTTTTCCAAGGTGTATCCATTAACCATTACGATGACGGCGATTGTAAGCGTTGCCGGCGGGCTTAAAGATATTGGTGTTGATGTCCCGTTGTTGTCACATTTGCCTTTTTACTCCATTGGTTTGGAGTGGGTGACGCCGGCTCTTATCGGTTGGGTGATCGGAATTTTTTATTCCAAACGTCATCTTGAAATTTAGTGATCAAAAGTGATCGCTATAATGGCGGCTTCAACTAATCTGAAGGATCAGAAGTGCAATTATTAGAGATCTTTGGTATCGCTGTCGCGTTGTCTGTTGACGCAATGGTTGTGGCCTTGTGTTGGGGAGCCGTGCAGCTCAGAATCAAACTCTCTCATGTTCTGAAGTTCTCTGTTGTGTTCGGTGCTTTTCAAGCGCTGATGCCTGCTCTCGGCTGGCTTGCGGGGGGCGCTCTTTACAGTCTTATTAATGCCTGGGATCACTGGGTCGCTTTCGGGCTTCTCTTTTTTGTTGCCGTGTCAATGATCCGTGAGGCATTCGAAAAAGATGAAGATGACGGGCAGTGCGAATGCCGTTCAATGGGTTCAGACATTGCCTGGGGGAAACTGGCGATGTTGGCGGTAGCCACAAGCCTTGATGCCTTGGCGGTTGGTTTTTCCTTTGCGATGGTGTCCATGCCGATTGCGGGCCCGGCGGCAATTATCGGTATTGTTTGCGCCTTATTGACTGCACTGGCGATGTTGGCGGCAGGTGTTTTATCTGAAAAAGCCGCACGTCACAGCAAAAAGCTTTCACTGTTGGGTGCGGCTGTGTTGCTCTTAATTGGATTGAGAATCCTTTTTGAGCACGGCGTTTTCTAGTAACGCTCAAACATTTCTCTTAAGGCATCAATATCGGTGATGCCTTTTTTCAACGCCAATTGCAAAAGAACTCGGGATTTCACCGCGGATAAATTCCAAGAAGAGATTAATCCTGCCTCTTCCCATTCACTTAAGCCGTTAAATACCGGTCCGGTGAATACCCGAGAACTGCGAATGACACGAACGCCAGCTTCCGAGGCGCGTTTAAGACCCGGCAGAACTTTGTCGGGAACGCAACCGTTTCCAAGACCCGCGAAAACAATGCCCTTGGCGCCGATGGCCACAGCGGCGTCAACCAGCATCGAGTCATCATCGGCGTGAGAAATCAAAATATCTACTCGAGGGAAAGATTCGTCTTGATCAAAATCATGCACGCTAAACGGCGTGGCCATCGTATGCGGACGGGTTGAACGGTTGTAATACATGACGGCGTTGTCAATCACCGCGCCAAGTTCACCCGTATTTAATCCGGAGAAAGTAGCAACATTGGTGGTGTTGGTTTTGGTGCTAAAGCGTGCGCTTCCAATGGTGTTGTTAAGTACCATCAATACTCCCAACCATTGAGACTGGTCATCCAAAGCTACTTGGAAGGCGTTATAAAGATTTAAGATTCCGTCAGCAGAAAGGGCAGTGGCCGGACGCATGGCGCCGGTTATGACGACAGGTTTTTGCGTTTTTAAAATCAAGTGCAGGAAGTAGGCCGTCTCTTCCATGGTGTCAGTGCCATGAGTGATCACAACAGCGTCCACATCATCACGATCGACAGCGCTTTGCACACTTCGCGCGAGCTTAAGCCAAATTTCACTGGTCATGGAACTGGAGTCCACATGACTGACGGCTTCTTGTTCAAGTTCAATTTTGTCCTTCAGATCAGGTAATTGATCAAGCAACGCATTGATTGACAAATGCCCTAAACGATACCCAGTGGTTTGAGTGGCACTTTCGCCGGAACTGACAATGGTGCCGCCTGTGGACATGAGGATGATCTTTTTCTTAGCCATAATGGGTTCCCCTGAAATCAGTTGGTTCGTATTATGCCAAAAGAATATTTCTTGTCTTGAAAAATCATTTTTTAGGTGGCCTTTTGAATTTTGAAACGATCTGTTGCATGCATTGCAGCTCGTTGCACGCGCTTGAGATTTGAATCTTTCCGTTCTATCCTCAAAAGTGCTTTAGTAAGGAGTTCTTCTCATGAAAACAATTGGTTTAATCGGAGGAATGAGCTGGGAGAGCACGGTGACTTATTACCAGCTCATTAACGAGGCGGTTCACAAACGTCTAGGCGGATTGCATTCGGCCAAAATTGTGCTTTGGAGTGTGGAGTTTGACGAAATCGAGAAGTGCCAATCTTGCGGCGATTGGGCTAAAAGCGCTTCGATTTTGTCAGAAACCGCCAAAGGTTTAGAGAAGACCGGCGCAGACGTTATCCTGATTTGCACGAATACTATGCACAAAGTGGCCGAGGAGGTGGCCGCGTCCGTTCATGTTCCTCTTTTGCATATTGCTGATGCCACGTTTGACGCATTGCAAAAGCGAGCTATCCATCGCGTCGGACTTTTAGGTACAAAGTACACCATGCAGCAAGATTTTATTAAGGGAAAACTCAAAGAGCGTGGTCTGGAAGTACTGGTTCCCGAAAGCGAAGATATGGAAATGATTAACAGCGTTATTTTCAACGAACTTTGTGTTGGAAAGATTCTGCCCGAGTCAAAAGAAAAATTTTTGAAAGTGATTGAGAAATTAAAAGCCCAGGGAGCCGAAGGCGTCATTTTGGGCTGTACTGAAATCGGCCTTTTGATTAAGCAGGCGGATACGGATTTGCCTGTTTTCGATACGACGGAGATACACGCAAAAGCGGCTGTTGATTTCGCACTCGCTTCTGAAAGTGCGTAGGCTCAAGAACGGAAAAAATTAAAAAACGGTATAGCTAACAAATTGAAAATGCGTTAAAATACCGCGAATTTTCGTGAAACCCTTCTGGGTTTCGTTTTTTATTGTGGCTTTGCCACGTTTACTTTATAGACACAAGAGGTAAATTAAATGGTCGTTATTCGTCTTGCTCGCGGCGGTTCCAAGAAGCGCCCCTTCTTCAACATCGTTGTTACGGACTCCCGTAATCGCCGTGACGGTCGTTTTATCGAACGCTTGGGCTACTACAACCCGATGGCTGCCGGCCAAGGCGTGAAGTTCCAAATCGCTGAAGAACGTCTCACGCACTGGATCGGTCAAGGCGCCCAAATGAGCGACACGGTTGCTCGTTTGGTCAAGCAAGCTAAGAAGGCTGCTGCCTAATCGAAAATTCTGCAAACCTTGTTTGCACGAAGGGCGATTCCGAAATCGTTGCCTTGCGTTGCGGCACTAAAAGCCATTCTTTTTAGACTACTTCAAACAAACGGAATTGTGTCTACCGTTTGGGTCCGAAAATCGAGAGCTTTGGCCGCGAGTATCTAAAACGCCAAGTGTAACTGACGGAATGGCCCTTTTTCTTATCCCTTTTTCAAGATGACGGAAAATAAAAACACAGACGAGTTGATGCAAGTCGGTCGAACAGCCGGCGCTTATGGTGTGCGCGGTTGGGTGCGTGTCGTGCCCATGGGCAGACAAGGGGATTTACTTTTTGAAAGTGATCGCTGGTGGTTTTTGCCTTATCCGAGAAAGCCGGGTGTTTCCCCTAAGCTTTTAACGGTGTCGGAACTCAAAGCTCACGGAAAAGATTTCATCGCCAAAATTGAAGAAATTCATACCCGTGAAGAAGCAATGGCGTTAAAGGGCAGCTTGTTGGTGGACCGAAATGATCTGTCACAGTTGCAAGAAGGGGATTATTACGATGAAGACCTCGTCGGATTATCCGTCCGCAACCTTCAAGATGAAGTTTTGGGTGAAGTGGTTGGCGTGACCGACAACGGCGCTCAGGATTTGTTAGCTGTCCGTGCGACAGAAGGTGACGTTTTTTATATCCCCATGGTTGAGGCTTACATCGAAGCGATTGACTTTGATCAGTCTTCTGTCATCGTGGATTGGTCGCTTGATTGGAACTAAAAAAAACGATCAAGAGGCAACGGTGAGGTTCTTTTTCTTGTATTCACACAAATCCAATATCGGACAATGATCACAGTCCGGTTTGGTGGCTTTGCAGCAATAACGTCCGTGTAGCAAAAGCCAGTGATGAGAGTCCTTTTTAAAGGCCTCAGGTACAAATTTCAGCAGTTTTTTCTCGACCTCTTCGGGTGTTTTACCGGGGGCAAATCCCGTGCGGTTGCTCACGCGAAAGATATGCGTATCGACTGCGATCGTCGGATGGCCGAACGCGACATTAAGTACCACATTGGCGGTTTTGCGGCCGACTCCCGGTAAACTTTCCAAGGCCTCTCGGTCATCGGGCACGACGCCACCAAATCGCTCAATAAGTTGTTGGCTCAATGCGATGACGTGCTTAGCCTTATTGCGATAAAGACCAATAGTCTTTATGTAGGGTGTCAGGCCTTCAACGCCCAGTTTCACCATGGCTTGCGGAGTGTTCGCTACGGGATAGAGTTTTCGGGTGGCTAAATTCACGCTTTTATCGGTCGCTTGAGCCGAAAGCACAACGGCAACCAACAGTTCATAGGGACTGGCGTATTCCAGTTCACTTTTTGGGTTGGGGCGGATGGAGGCCAACCGTTTCATGATCTCGTAGCGCTTATCTTTGTTCACTTTTTGACTCGCGAAAGGATGTCAGCCAAGAGGGCTTTTTTCTTATCGGCGGCGCTTTGTGCGCTAAGTTTGGCATTGCGTTCCGCTTCTCGTTTTTTTTCTCTTTGTAATTTTTCCCGATAGAGCCTTCTGGCTTTGAGAGCTTTTTCATGCGTCCATTCAAACGAAGCCGGGCGCATGTCAATACAGTCGACGGGACAAGCCGTTACGCATAGTGCGCATCCTGTACACCAATCTGAAATAACGCCGTGAAGGCGCTTAGGAGCGCCCACGATGGCATTGGTTGGACAAACCGCAACGCACTTCCGACAGCCGATACAGGTATCGGGGTTGATGTGAGCGAGTTCAAGCGGAACTTCATGACCGTACTCGGGATCCAAGGCGATCACTTCATGACCCGTCACCTTTGCTAGTGCTTCGATGCCTTTTTGTCCGCCCGGCGCACAACGGTTGATGGGGGCCTCGCCCATGGCGATGGCCCAGGCGTAATTTCTGCAGCCGTTGTAGCCGCACTGTCTGCACTGCGTTTGAGGCAGCACGTCATCGATGGCGTCAATCAAATGTTCACTCATGAAAAATTACCAAAAATTTTCAGCCACATAGGTGCCCAGTTTCTCACCGCGGGGAGCGGTGAAACCGCGATCTTTAAGCACCTTTTTCATTGAATCAACAAAGGCAGGATTGCCGCAGATCATTGCCCGAACCCATTGAGGGGTGAGCGTAAAGCCCATTTTTTCGAAATCTCCGTCAACAATAGCCTGCGGAACACGTTTGTTAATTTCACCGCATTGGGTCGTATCCGGTTCACGGGTTGTGGCGGCAATGAAACGGAAATTGACGTCTCGGCCTTGTTCGTGGACAGCTTTGGAAAAAGCGTCTGTCAGGGTGATGTCTTTAGCGCAACGAGCGCAGTGTACGACCACAACATTGTCAAATCGTTTCCAAGGATTGTCTTTAACAATGGACAAAAATGCTGACAGACCGGTGCCGGAGGCAAAACAGATAAGTGTTCCGCCGGCTTCAAGCCGAGATGGAAGCATCAGGCCGTAGGCCGTGTCATCAAGATAGAGCGTATCACCCACTTTCAAATCAAAAAGTTTAGGCGTAAGCGCCCCGTCCAATACACGAGCCACATAGAAACTGATTCGATTCTCTTGGGGGTGGCTTGCGATGGAATAGGGGCGCATGAGGAAATCTTCCTCATTTTTCGGATCGCTTACCAACGCAACGCCACATCGAACGAATTGCCCGGGTTGGAAATGAAAACCTTCGGGTTTAGTTACCGAGAAAAACATCACACGATCATTGTGGTGTTCAAGTTCGGTAATGGTAACGGCATGGATGCTCATAGGCTGACCTTTAAATGACAAGCCCGAGGTGTAACTGCACAACGGGCTTGTTGAATACAGAAAATGGAAAAATCATTCCGTTTTCAGGTATTGGCGTTTGTTGGGGACGCCATGCCACTTGTCCGCATCGGCAGGACGCGGGCGCTGGCGAGTGATGGAAGGCCACTTCTTAGACAATTCTGCATTAAGAGCGATAAATTCTTCCTGACCTTCAGGGACATCATCTTCGTGGAAAATAGCCTCTTCGGGGCATTCCGGCACGCAAACCGCGCAGTCAATGCATTCGTCGGGATCAATCACCAAAAAGTTGGGACCGACACGGAAGCAGTCAACAGGACACACTGCCACACAGGCCGTGTCCGTGCAATTAATACATGGGTCACAAACTACATGAGCCACAGTTTTCTCCCTACTGAAAATATTTCTGTCAATCCCCAAATTTTAACGCACTTGTTAGCGAAAAAGGCTAGACTAAAGGCATTGAAAACTTATCTGAAGGGCGGTGTATCGTGATCATTGAATCACTTCTGGACACTGATTTATATAAATTCACCATGATGCAATGCGTTTTGCATCAATTTCCGGGCGCATCGGTCGAATATCGTTTCCGTTGCCGAAATGAAGGGGTGGATTTGAGACCGTACATTGCTGAGATTAAGGCAGAGGTTGATCACCTGTGCACCCTTCGATTCAAGGAAGATGAGTTGGAGTATCTCCGCTCACTTCGTTTTATTAAAGACGATTTTGTTGAATTTTTGAGTCTTTTCCAATTAAAGCGCAAATATATTGATATTTCGGAAAAGGACGGACAACTTGCAATCACCATCAAAGGTCCGTGGTTACACACGATTCTGTTTGAAATTCCGGTTTTGGCGATTGTCAACGAAACATACTTCAGGCACATCGCTCCCAACCTGGATAAGACCGAGGGCAGAAAGCGGCTTGATGCGAAAATTCAAATGATTGAAAACGAGCCTGACCGCTCTTTGATTTCTATTTCTGACTTCGGTACCCGCCGTCGTTTTTCCCGCCAATGGCAAAAAGAAGTGTTGGAAATTCTGAAAGCTCGTCTTCCGCACGAATTCGCCGGTACGAGCAACGTGCTCTATGCCAAGGAATTAAACCTTATTCCGATGGGAACGATGGCTCACGAGTATCTTCAAGCTTGCCAGGCATTGGGACCCAGATTGCGTGATTCGCAAACCTATGCTTTTGAAATGTGGGCCAAAGAATACCGAGGGGATTTGGGGATTGCTTTGACGGACGTCTATGGGATTGAGCCCTTTTTAAAAGATTTCGACATGTATTTTTGCAAGCTTTTTGACGGTGTTCGTCAAGACTCGGGGGATCCGGAAAGCTGGGGCGAGCGCATGATTGAGCACTACAAAGCCAATCGGTGCGACCCAAGGACAAAGACATTTATTTTCTCCGACAGCCTCACCTTTGAGCGCCTGATTAAGCTTTTCCGCCGCTTTAAGGGCAGAGTGAAGCTGGGCTTTGGCGTGGGAACCAACCTGACCAATGATTTAGGGCCGGAGCCTTTAAATATCGTGATTAAGATGGTTCGGGCTAACGGGCAGCCTGTTGCGAAGATTTCGGATACGCCGGGTAAGAGCCTTTGTGATGACCCGAGCTATTTGGCCTACCTCAAGCAAGTTTTCGGTATGAAACCCTAGGCAGACGAAAAAATTTTAAGCGTGAGCGCAAAAAGTTTTATACAATCTAAAAATTAACTTAAATCAAAAGAAAGCAAAGGAATTAACAAATGATTCATAAGATGCTTTTGGGCGCGTTTTTGGCGGTCTCTCCGATGCTCGCCAACGCGGCCGGTCTCAATGGCGCCGAGCTTTCCATCGCTTGGGCCATTCCGTTTGCCGGTATTTTGCTGAGCATTGCCTTGTGCCCGATGCTTGTGCCTCACTTCTGGCATAACCACTTCGGTAAGGTCGCTGTAGCTTGGGCCTTGTTGTGCGCTGTGCCGCTTTTTGCGGTCTATGGCGGCTCGATTGCCACCGGCGCCATCGCGCACGCCATTATCGGTGACTACATTCCGTTCATTATCTTTGTGGGTGCTTTGTTTGTGGTGGCAGGCGGCATTCATATTCGTTCTTCTTTCGAGGGAACGCCGATGATGAATGCGGCCTTTTTGTTTGCGGGTGCGTTGCTTGCCAATGTGATGGGAACGACCGGTGCGGCCATGCTCATCATTCGTCCTTTGCTCGAAGCCAATAAGAACCGCAAATACCGCATGCACACCTTTATTTTCTTCATCTTCTTGGTGGCCAATATCGGCGGCAGCCTCACTCCGTTGGGCGATCCTCCCTTGTTCTTGGGTTTCTTGCGTGGCGTTGACTTCTTCTGGACGACCGAACATCTGTTCTTGCCGATGATGTCAACGGTCCTTTTCCTGTTGGCGATTTATGTCATTTTGGATACGATCGTCTATAAGAAAGAAGATCAAAACACGATTCACTTTAAAGAAAAGGAACCGTTTAAGATCGAAGGGGCCATCAACATCCTCTTCTTGGCCGGTATCGTCGGCAGTATGCTTTTGTCCGGTTTCTGGAAGTCCGGTATCAGCTTTGAAGTGCTTCACGTTCAATTAACGCTTGAATCCATCATTCGTGATGTGCTCTTTTTGACGTTTGCCGGTTTAAGCTTGGCCTTTACGCCGAAGGTGGCCCGTGAAAGCAATCAATTCTCCTGGGATCCGATTCTTGAAGTGGCCAAGCTCTTCTTCGGTATCTTCTGCTGTATCGTCCCAGTGTTGGAAATGCTGCGCGCCGGACACGAGGGTGCTTTTGCTCCACTCGTGGCTTTGGTGACCAACGCGGACGGAACCTTTAATAACCATATGTTCTTCTGGTTAACCGGTTCCCTGTCTTCCTTCTTGGATAACGCTCCGACCTATTTGGCCTTCTTTAATTTGGCTGGCGGTGATCCGATGCTGTTGATGAACGAAGACTCTCACACCTTGATGGCCATTTCCATGGGTTCTGTGTTCATGGGTTCAATGACCTACATCGGTAATGCGCCGAACTTCATGACGATCTCGATCGTTCAAGAACGCGGTGTGAAGATGCCGAGCTTCTTCGGTTACATGATTTGGTCCGTGGGTATCTTGGTGCCGACGTTCTTCTTGATGAATTTGTTCTTCATCTAATCAAATTCGGTTAGATACCGTCAGGAACATCTGACAAAGCAGAAGGCTTCAGGAGAAATTCTGAAGCCTTTTGCTTATTCGTGAGGTTTTCATGGAGAAAAAAGACCTTCAAAATGATAAAATCTCCGAAATTTCAAAGTGATATTGCTATTTTGAGTCAGGAAAAGACCTGATTTTTGTTGGAAAACGAATGTCTGAAAATCAAACTTTCTCTTCTTTCGGTTTGCACGAATCGTTGATGCGTGCCATCTCTGAAATGGGGTATGAAACCCCGACGCCTATTCAAATTCAAGCGATTCCCTTGGTTCTGGCAGGCAATGATGTGATGGGCGCAGCACAGACGGGAACCGGCAAGACGGCAAGTTTCGGTTTGCCGCTTTTGGAGCGTTTGATTCCGACAGCCAATAGCAGTATGTCTCCGGCACGTCATCCGGTAAGGGCACTCATTCTTACGCCCACGCGTGAACTTGCCGACCAGGTGCACGAAAACCTTCAGGCCTATGCTAAGTACACCGGTTTGCGCACGGCTTGCGTCTTTGGCGGTGTCGATATCCATACACAGCAGGATGCGCTTCGCCGTGGTGTGGAAGTATTGGTGGCAACACCCGGTCGCCTGCTCGATCACGTTGAGCAGCGAAACACGGTTTTAAACCAGGTTCAGATAGTGGTATTGGATGAAGCCGACCGGATGCTTGATATGGGCTTTTTACCCGATATCTCAAAGATTTTGAAGTTGTTGCCCGAAAAGCGTCAAAGTCTGATGTTTTCGGCAACTTTTTCGCCTGAAATTAAAAGTTTGGCCGCTAACTTCTTACGAAATCCCCAATTGGTTGAAGTCGCTCGGGAAAACTCGACGGCTAAAACAATCACCCAGAAGCTCTTTGAGGTCCACAATTCTGAGAAAGTGGATGCGCTACTTGATCTTTTGGATGATGAGGTGTGCGAGGACGCTAAGAACATCTTGGTTTTTGTTAATTCCAAGATTGTCTGCAGACGTCTGGCTAGAACACTTTCTCAATATGGTATTGAAGCCGATTCCATTCACGGGGATAAAACTCAGGATGAGCGAATCAAGACATTGGAAGGCTTCAAACAAGGCACCATTAAAGTGCTCGTGGCAACCGATGTGGCCGCACGCGGATTGGATATCGCCGATTTGCCGGTTGTGATTAATTTTGACGTGCCCTTTAACGCTGAGGATTATGTGCACCGCATTGGTCGTACAGGACGCGCGGGGATGAAGGGGCTCGCTTTAACACTGATGTGCCCGGGCGCTGATGAAAAAAACGTCGCAGCTATTGAGTCTTTAATCAAGGAACATTTCAAGCGCGTTCGCATGGATGTCTCGCCTCATCGCCGTCCGTCAAGAGGTCCGAGAAAGGTGTACACGCCGCCACCTGTGACGCCCGCATGTACAGATCCCTTCTTTGATGAGCCTTATGTTCCCAGTCAGCCGCAGGAGATCTCGGAAGCTATTGAGAAACCATTGGGTTTGGGTGCCAAAGACACGAAGAAAAAGCCTAAAGTGGCGGCTCTCTTAGGTGGTCTGATTAGACGTTAGGAAAAAGACATCAATCGACACAATTTCTTTGTCCCTTTTTGTTCGGATTGTCCCTACAATTTAATTCTGTCATTTACCTACTGGCCCGTTGAGTTCTTCTTCTGAATCAGGGAGGGACTTGGGTTTTTTAACGAATTGGCTGGGGTGTCTTATGTCTGAAGAAAAAAAAGCCGACAGTCTGCTTGCCCGGCAGCTGGCTATCCCTCTATACGGCGATAAAAAACTTTTCACCGGAGAAGCCCGCTTGGCTCATGCCGATGGCATGGCCAACATTGTTCGCGGTATTCGCGATGATGAAGAGCTGATTTCCGCCTGTTATCTTTTTGCAGTGCATGATTGCGTAGCCAATCCCGAAGAGTGGTTAAAGAACAATTTCGGCACCGGTGTGGCTGAGCTTGTCAATGAATTGCACCGCCTCATCGAATTAAATGGCAAAACCCGTCTGATGCCCGCTGAGGATGATGAAAAGGGCAGCGATAAATTGATGCTCAAAGCCCAAGATGCGCTTTTGAGAAAGATGGTTTTGGCCATGTGCCGCGATCTGCGTGTGGTGATTCTCCGACTCTCAAGCCGCCTTCAAACCCTCCGTTACTACGCCATGAAGAAAAACGATCCGGAGGGGGCTAAAGCCTACGGTGCTGATACGCTGGCGCTGTACGCACCGCTTGCTAACCGCTTGGGTATCTGGCAGATCAAGTGGGAATTAGAAGATCTGTCGTTGCGTTTTACCAAGCCCGATATCTATAACGAAATCGCTCGCCAATTGGATGAAAGCCGAGAAGCCCGTTTGGCCTTCATGCGTGATGCGGTGGATAAGATTAAAGAGATGCTTGAACAAAAGGGGATTGAAGCGGAAGTTTCAGGGCGTCCCAAACACATCTATTCCATCTACAAGAAGATGGAAAGAAAGCATTTGCGCTTTGATCAGCTCTATGACGTGCGCGCGCTTCGTATCATTGTGCAAACCGTTGAGCAATGCTATGAAGTGCTTTCCATTGTCCAAGAGAATTTCCCGGGCGTCAGTTCCGAGTACGACGACTACATCTCCAACCCGAAGCCGAACGGTTACCGGTCACTGCATACCGTGATTTTGGATTCGCGCAACCGTCCGATTGAAATTCAAATCCGTACGCGTGAGATGCACGAGTACAACGAACTCGGTATGGCCGCGCACTGGCGCTATAAAGAAGCCGGCAATTCGGAAAAGAGTTCCCAAAGTGCCGAAGATCAGAAAGTGGCCTGGCTTCGTCAGCTGCTCGCCTGGAGTAGCGACGTTAAACCCGAAGGGCCTCAAGGTGTAGAGGATGAGCACGTGTATGTGCTCACGCCTCAAGGGCGCGTTGTTGAAATGCGCACCGGTGCCACGCCGATTGACTTTGCCTACCATTTACATAGTGAACTGGGTCATCGTTGTCGAGGCGCTAAGGTTAACGGCAACATGGTGCCCTTAAATTACAAGCTTAAGACCGGCGAAACGGTGGAAATCGTGGCCGCTAAAACGGGCGGTCCGAGTCGTGACTGGCTAAATCCAGAGCTGGGTTTTGTTGTGACCAATCGTGCCCGGGGTAAGGTGCGTCAGTGGTTTAACCAAAAAGCGGTTGAAGAGATGGTTAACGCGGGACGCGACATCGTCGAAAAAGACATGGCCCGTCTCGGTAAAACCGCCTTTAAGCTTGAAGAACTCGCTAAGCGCTTGGGCTACGACACCGTAGAAGACCTTTTTGTCGGCGCAGCTAAAGAAGAATTTGGCTACAAGAGCATTGAAAAAGCTCTTAAGCCTCAGGAAGAAGAGAAAAAAGAACTCTTTACTTCAAAGTCCAAGGCTGAGCATGCAAAAAGCCAAGTGTTGGTTGTAGGCGTTGACTCCCTTCTGACCCAATTGGCTCGCTGCTGTCACCCGGCCCCTCCGGATAAGATCGTGGGTTTTGTCACGCGTGGCCGTGGCGTAACGATTCACCGAGCCGACTGTCCCAATATTCGCCATTTGGATGAAAAAGGGCAGGAGCGCTTAATTGAAGTGAGTTGGGGTAACGCCGAAGGCGCCGTTTTCCCGGTTGAAGTACTGGTTGTAGGCCAAAATATTCCCGGTCTTTTAAAGGACATGAGTGAAATTTTCATGAAAGAGAAAATTTCCATTGTGGGAATGAGCTCGCAAATGATCAGAGGCGATATGCATTGGCGCTTTAACGTTGAAATCACCCGCGCGGAATCTTTAAAAAAGACCTTAAAGATGATTCAAGATCTGCCGGGCGTCTATAACGCCAGAAGAACTTAATGGGGGCGCTATGCAGATTTCTTCAAAGTTATACATTCTTTTAGAGCAGGTGCTCCGTTGCCTAATCTATGTTGGGATCGGCCACACGGCTTTTGAGGTAGTGTCCATCTGGCGCGCGCCGGAAGTGTCGCATCTTTGGTACTACGGTCTGGTGGTGCCGGGGCTCTATTACCTGATTCCAATCGTTGTCTTAACGATCTTCCTAGCCATCGTGTCCAAACGATAAAAAATCCCTGCTCAGTTTTAGGCTGAGCAGGGGGACTAGCTTAAGCGTTTAAAGTCTTAGAAGCTATAACGAACGCCTAAGTTAACGCGCCAGGGTTCACTTACATCGCCTCCAGTTGTTCTGCGAACATCACCATAAACATAAGTGGTATCCGTTACATTAAAGTGGCCACCGATACCGTATTGAGTCCATGTGTCAGAGAAGTCTTCGTCATAAGTTTCCGAACCACGATGGTACGTGACATCACCATTGAATTCGTGAATCATCGAAGCGTGTGCATACAAAGATCCACGTTTTTGAGGATCGGTCCAACCGGCTCTTACGCCAATTCGTCCTGTCAAACTATCAGTGGAATCCAACTTGCTGTCCGTTACTTGATGTGTGGCACTGATTGTCTTGAAATCAGACCCTTCGGCGTAACCGTAGGCTACTTCAAATTGAGGTTCCAGGAAAACGCTCGGAGCCAACATGAAGCGGTGGCCGGTTTCTGCAGAAATAGAGTAAGCGGTCATATCGTATTCACCGGAAGTACCGGCAATCTTTGCATCACTTTCTAATCGACCGATCTTGGCAATTAAGTCCAAATAAGAACCGGTTTCACCAAGCCAAGAACCGTACACACCTAAGCTATAAAGTTTGTTCGTACCGCTGCCTTGTTCATAATCCAAATCAGCGTCCGAATATGAGAAAGCAACACCAAGGTAGGCATTGTCCAATGCTTCAATACGGCGGTCAATACCGAACTGGAAGGTCTGGAAGTCCATATCAGTTTTTTTGAATTTCTGTTCACCGCCCTGAACCCTTGCCCATACACCGGCTTGGTTCGGAGAATCACGCAATTCTCCCATGCGTTCATTGAAGTCGCTCTTATTCATGGCCCAAGTCATATAAAGAGCATGAGCGTTTTGACCGAATTGCGCTGTCTTGGCGTTTAACGTTCTGGAATCAATGGCATAGGTACCGTCCTCTTGCAATACAGCGTGTACGCTACCATTGCTTTCACCGTCTTGAAGGGTAAATTCAGTAACCTTGGAATCCTTTAAGAAGTTGGTCAAAGAATCAACGGCCTCATCAACACTAGCGTGTTCGTCATTAAAGTGGCTACTGCCGATTGCTTGAGTCTTGTTATTTTCATCAATGGTGTTAATACCATCAAGTGAAATGTTCTTGCTATCGAAAACTACGGTTGATTGAGTATTTTCAGTGTAGAAATATTCAACTGTCTTATCTTCTACTTTTTTACCACCCAACACGACTGTTCCTACATCAGCACCTTCCTTTAGAGTTATAGTGGCATCTCCATTTGTAGGCTTGGATCCATTTGTATCAATTGCCACACCACCCAAATAAATGTCGTTGGTTTGGCTTGAGACGGTTACATTGAGTTTTCCGGTTGAGGCACTATCTTCTCCCGTACTGTTTCCTTTTATAACTGCCCCTGCGACGATGTCCCCAGCGAAATCACCGCCGGAAATGTTGATGTTAACTTCGTTAGTTGAAGTGGAACGGTTGGAGTCATATTCTCCGCCACGGAAAGTAACCAAGCCTCCACCGATTAAGGAAATGTTTTCCCCAATGAGACCGCTACCAGACATTGTTGCTTTATTAATTGTGCCGCCGGTTACGTTGATGTTCGTTGTGTCAACTTCTGTGATGATAGTTTGTTTATCGTCCATTGATTGTGAAACAGATCCACCAATGATCCCAGCAACTGTTCCACCGTTAACGGTTACCGAAGTTGTTTGCGTTGTTGAGGAACCAACAGGATTTTGATTTGTTCCACCGGAGATTCTCATTAATGTACCGCCAATGACAGAATAATTTGTCTTTCCACCATTTACGATGACGGAACTTGATTGGGCACTTACATTATATTTCCCATTGTATGCAATAACTCTGTGCCCACCCACAACATGTTGTGAAACATTACCGCTATTAAGTTCAACGGATGTATTAATCGCGTTCAATGTTAATGTTGCAGTCTGCGATCCTTCCCCTTGAATGTAACTGCCTCCATAAACATCACCCTTTGCAATGGTTTCACCATCTTTTCCATTGAGAAGTACCTTGGAATTTTGAACATTAGCTGTAATATCTTGACTAATGCCAGTCAGATAAAACCCACCTAGAGTATCTCCAGAGGTTTTTGTAACATTGATTTCTACGTTTTTGTTGATTTCTCCCGACGAATTGATGGCAGAACCACCAAAAACCGTATCACCATCGGTTAAACCTTCAATAGAGCTAGTATCTTCGACATCATAGTGCCATGCTGCTAAGGCTGTTTGGCTTAGTGACATTGCTGATAAAACTGCTAGAGCCAGTAGACTTTTTTTCATCGCATTTCCTTGAAATGATTAACGATGAGAAAATCCTACCCCCCTCATAAAATCATCTTGATATAGATCAAATCTCAAGGTTCGAATGAAATAAATAGGCAAAAATTATCTTCACGATAAGCGACTTTGCTAATTAACAACACAAAAAAAAATCCCCAACTCCGTTAAGAGCTGGGGATTGGTAGAGCCGAATGGTTAAATCAGATTAGTTCGCTTTTTTATCCGAAAGCTTCGGCAAGCAGTGCATCACAACCATTAAAGCTAAAGCGATCAAAGCAACGGCAATAATCAATTGCAAACCGTCAACCATGAACACAAACGTTCCGGCTGAGATCGTGCCGAAAATACGCCAGACAGACATACCCAAAGCGGTCATCGTCACGCAGAACATGATTGTCATGGGGACATAAAGCATCCAGCCCTTGCGGCCCGTGGCCTTTAAGAAAACGGCCAAGCTTGTGAGCACCAAAGCAGAGAGCAATTGGTTGGCAGAACCAAAGAGCGGCCAAATGCTCATGTAACCGGCCAAGCACAGGAGGTAGCTCAACACGAGCGTGAGGATTGTTGCAAAGACCGGGTTCGTGAAAAGCTTTTGAACGCCATTCTTTTCAACGCCTTCAGGCGGAGTGAAGAGTTCTTGCAAGCTCATGCGGCCGATACGGGCCACTGCGTCCACGCTCGTTAAAGCCAAAGCGGACACGCACATCGTCATGATGCAGGCGCTCACATCGGTGGGCAGACCGAAGATTTCGGTTAAGAATGAAGCGATGGAGTTAGAGAACAATTGGAAGGGGGTGCCGGAGGGCAACACGCCGTCAGTGGCGGCAGCACACACAACGATCAAGGCCACCACGCCCAAAACCGTTTCCACGCACATGGAGCCGTAACCAACGAGACGCATATCTTTTTCATTGGCAATCATCTTGGAAGACGTGCCGGAAGACACAAGGCTGTGGAAACCGGAAACAGCGCCGCAGGCAATCGTCACAAAGAGCATCGGAAAGAGGTCCAAACCCTTGACTTCAAAGCCGACAAAAGCAGGCATGTTGATTTCGGGGTTTTTGACAAATACGCCGATCACGCCACCTAAGATCATGCCGATCAAAAGGAACATGCTCAGGTAGTCGCGCGGTTGCTTCAAAAGCCACATTGGCATCACGGCTGCGCAGAAGAGGTAGGCAAAAACCACATAGCGCCAGGTGACCGCATCAGCGTAAATCGGGTTGGCAATACCGATCCAGAGCATCAAAACCATCAAGACGATGCCGACAATCAATTGTTCGGTGCCAGAGGGCTTTCTGTACTTGAGGTACAAACCGAAAGCAACAGCCACAAACATGTAGAGAATAGAAATTGAAGCGGCTGCGGCGTTAGGCATGATTTCTGCGCCTTGGGCGGTAAAGCCGTTAAAGGTATTGGCCACGATGTCGCAGAAGGCGGAGATCACCAACAAAGTAAAGAGCCAGCAGAACAGCAAGAACAATTGACGACCGGTGCGGCCGATATATTGTTCAATCATCATGCCCATGGACTTGCCGCCGTTCTTAACGGAGGCGTAAAGGGCGGTGAAGTCTTGAACAGCGCCGAAGAAGATGCAACCGAAGATCATCCAAAGGGTGGCGGGGAGCCAGCCGAACATGGCCGCGATAATCGGGCCGGTGACGGGGCCTGCGCCCGTGATGGATGTAAATTGGTGGGAGAAAACGGTCCACTTGCTCGTGGGCACGTAATCGTTGCCGTCATTTTTCAATTGTGCCGGCGTCTTGGCGTTGGGGTCAACACCCCAGGTGTTTTCGAGCCACCGAGCATAGAAGCGGTAACCGACAAACAACGCCACGATTGTACAAGCCATTAAGATTAAGCCGTTCATGGTGCAGTAGTCCTATAAGTCAAAGAAAAAATGAAAAAAGCATACAAAAAGGCTGCCTAACCTTTCGCCCGATTTACCGGGCCCAGGGTAGACAGCCTGATAAATCGGGTAGGGTCAAATTCGCAATCGAATGACTTCAGCCAAATTTTTCACGCCTTCTCTAATTCGATCAGGGTCAACCGTAACGAACGAGAGACGGAAATGATTCTTTTCAACATTAGCGCCCGCGTAGAAAACTTCGCCGGGAACGTAGGCGACTTTCTTAGCCAAGGCGTCTTTAACCATTTCGGTGGCATTCACGCCTTCGGGCAAAGTCACCCAAATAAACATACCGGCTGTGGGATGCGTCCACGTCACGCCTTCAGGCATATATTCCTTTAAGGCTTCAAGCATGGCGTTGGCGTGGGTCTTATAGCGTTCACGCACGCTCGGCAGGTGTCGCACAAGCAAATCTTCGCTAAAGACTTGAGCAGAGATAAGTTGTGTAAAGGTAGACGTATGCAAGTCCATGGCTTGTTTAAGTTGAGCCACTTTATCGAGCACGTTGGCGGGAGCAATGATGTAGCCCAGACGGAAACCCGGGGCAAGAATTTTGGAAAGCGTGCCTAAACGGATAACACGTTCCGGAGCCCATTTGCGAAGAGAAGCAGGTGGTTGTTGGTCATACCACAATTCACCGTACGGATCGTCTTCGACAAGAAGCATGTCGTATTCACGGGCTTTTTCACAAAGCAATTTACGGCGTTCTTCGGAGATCGTCAGACCAGTCGGGTTGCTGGCGGTCGGCATGACATAAGCAAACTTGGCGCCGCGGCAAACTTCTTCGGTAAATTGAGCCGGGTTTAAACCTTCTTCATCGCAGGGCAGACTGACATAAGTGGGCTCGCAAAGGTCAAAAGCTTGAAGAGCGCCCATGTATGTGGGCGATTCAACCAACACTTTGTCTCCCTTATCTAAGAAAACACGAGCGATAATGTCCAAAGCTTGCTGACTGCCTGAAACAATCTGCACTTGTTCATAGTCAGTGGGGATGCCCTTTTGTGTTTCTCGGCGGGCAATTTCACGGCGAAGAGCGATTTCACCTTCAACCATGGAGTACTGCAGAGCGTGTTTGCCTTCATTGGCGATAACTGTTTGACAGGCTTTGGCTATATCTTCAAGGGGGAAGCCTTCGGGAGAGGGCAGGCCGCCGGCAAAAGAAATGACGCCTGCGGGCAACTTCAATAAATCACGAATCACGGAACTGCTGGGTTTAGAGGCGAGCGCCGACCAACGCGGCGTCGGTTCCTGAACACAAGACATAACTCACTCCTTTCACGAATATTTTTTTTCATTTTCTCAAATTGTTGACAAATCTTTATAAGTCAAATCACTTATGAAACGAAGGAAGTTTTTTAAATATAGGTGCCTCTGCTTAGGTGTTCTTACGAGAGAAAGGGAATTTTTAGGTAATTGTGCGTAATTGCTTGAAAGGCAGTAAAAAAAGCCACCGATACGTTCGCATCGGTGGCCTTGCACTTAAAGTTTAATTTTTAGCAGACAAGAAGATCGGCTAAACGTTTGTGTTTGGGTTCAGCGTGACGCTTCTCAAAAATGTCCATCCAACGAGCCACTTGGTGCTTGACTTGGTTCGGAGCTGTGGCGCCGACGTGGTCACGAGCGGCGACACTGGCTTCAAGCTTCAAAGCCTTTTCATAGACGTCTTCTTCAATGAGGTCGCTAAAGCCTTTGAGCTCTTCGAGCGTCAATTCAGCCAAATCGCAGCCGCGATTGCTGGCAAGCTTCACAACGGAACCCACAACGTCATGAGCTTCACGGAAGGGCAAGCCCTTTTTCGTGAGATAGTCAGCCAAGTCGGTTGCCGTCGGATAACCGGCCTGTGCGGCTTTCTTCATTTCTTCACGATTGGGGGTGACGCCCGGCATCATTTCGATAAAGGCGCGCAATGTGTCCTTGACCGTGTCAATGGCGTCAAACACCGGTTCTTTATCTTCCTGGGTGTCCTTGGCGTAGGCAAGCGGCAAGCCCTTCATCAAAACGGTGAGGCTGATCAAGTCGCCTGCCACACGGCCGGCCTTGCCACGAGCGGTTTCTGCCACATCGGGGTTTTTCTTTTGAGGCATGATGGAAGAGCCCGTCGTGAAGCGATCGGGCAGCATCATGAATTTGAAACGTTGGCTCATCCAGTAGATGAGTTCCTCGGACAGACGAGAAATGTGCATCATGATCAGTGAGGCTGCGGCGGTAAATTCAATACAGAAGTCACGGTCGCTGACAGCATCAAGCGAATTTTGCATCACAGCTTCAAAGCCTAAGAGTTCAGCCGAGTAATTGCGGTCAATGGGGTAGGTGGTACCGGCCAAAGCGGCAGCGCCCAACGGAGACTGATTGACACGGCGGCGAAGGTCGATCAAACGCGTTCTGTCGCGTTCAAACATTTCCACGTAGGCAAGCAGATGGTGGCCAAGCGTGACGGGCTGGGCAACCTGCATATGGGTAAAGCCCGGCATGATGGTGTCCGTTTCTTTGGCGGCTAAATGGACAAGCACTTCTTGAAGCTGACCGACCAAATCCGTGATCGTGTCAATTTCTTCGCGCATGTAAAGACGCATGTCGGTGGCCACTTGGTCGTTACGGGAACGCCCCGTGTGCAAACGCTTGCCGGCGTCGCCCACTAATTGAGTCAAACGTGCTTCAACGTTTAAGTGCACGTCTTCAAGTTCCAATTTCCACTCAAATTTTCCGGATTGGATTTCTTCGATGATTTGCTTCATGCCGCGTTTAATATCGGCCAAGTCTTCATCATGGAGCACGCCGCACTTGTTCATCATTGTGGCGTGAGCGATGGAGCCCGCGATATCGGCAAGGGCCATGCGCTTATCAAAATCAACGCTTGCCGTGTAACGCAAAACAAAATCAGCAACCGGTTCGGAGAAACGACCCGACCATGCCTTTTTCTTTTGGGCAAGGGGATCAAGGTGTTCATTGGCAACAGTAGTCATTTTTATTTCTCACCGTATGGAAAAATAGATAACTCGGAATTGTACGCAATTCAATTCCTGATATTGGTGGCGTAAAAGTACTTTTTTACTTTTTCTAAATGAAAATACTAATAAAATCAATTGATTAAGAGTGTTATTGTCGACAAAAAAGAGGAAAATGTCGTTGGATCGGCTCATAATGGGTGACAAAAACCGAGAAAGAGTGTTTTTCTCAGCTCTTTTTAAGAAAAACGTGTCAAAATCGCCCATCATTAATAAATGGAGTGAAGGAATAACTCATGTCTGATTCGATCATCATTGCCACCCGAGAAAGCCCGTTGGCCCTTTGGCAGGCAGAACATGTTCAGGCTCTTTTGCGTGAGCGTTATCCGGAAAAAGACGTCAAGCTTTTGGGCATGACAACCAAGGGTGACCAAATTCTCGATAAAACGTTATCAAAAATCGGCGGCAAGGGTTTGTTTGTCAAAGAGCTGGAAGTAGCCATGCAAGAAGGCTCCGCTCATTTGGCTGTGCATTCTCTTAAAGATGTTCCGATGGAGTTGCCCGAAGGTTTTGTTCTGGCAGCTGTGAGTAGCCGTGAGGATCCCCGAGACGCTTTCGTGAGCCCTCGTTATGAAACGCTTGAAAGCATGCCCGCAGGGTCCGTCGTGGGCACGGCAAGCCTTAGACGTGAATTAATGCTTCGCTCCAAGTTCCCGCATCTGGTTGTCAAGCCCGTTCGCGGTAACGTTGGTACACGATTGCGCAAGTTGGATAGCGGCGAATACGATGCGCTGATCATGGCAAGCGCCGGGCTCAAGCGTTTAGGTTTAGAAGAACGTATTCGTGAAATTATCAGCGATGAAATTTCTCTGCCGAGTCCCGGCCAAGGAGCACTGGGGCTTGAATGTCTGGCCGATGATGAAAAAACGCGTGAGGCCGTTGCCTTTATCAATGATGAGCAAACACGCGCCTGTTGCTTGGCTGAACGCGCCGTCAGCCGTGCTCTCGGTGGCTCCTGCCAGGTGCCCCTCGCCGCCTATGCGACCATTACCGATTCAACCATGCGACTTCGCGCCCTGATCGGTGACCACACAACGGGTGAATTGGTGGCGACCGAACAAACAGGTCCTTGGACGGAATATGAGCGTTTAGCCTCAGAGGCGGTTGAGGCTCTTTTAAAACAAGGCGCAAGGCGTTATATTGAAAAGTTGTTGACCAATCAGCATTAAAACGTAAAACATGATTCATTATCAAAAACCGATCATCCTGATGCGTCCGGGCGCTCCTAATGATCGTTTGGCCGAGCGTCTTGGCAAGCTCGGCATGAATGTCTGGAAGTGGCCGGCTTTTACCATTTTGCCGCCCGAGGAACCGGAACGGGTCAAAGAGAGATTGTCTGATTTAACCAAATTTGACATGGTGCTTTTGGCCAGTCCGTCGGCGGTTGCGGCCAGCGCCGTTTATGTAAAAAAATGGCCCGAGCACATTACGCTTACTACCATTGGCTCTGGCACTGCCCGGGTAATCCGTGCAGCCTGGGGGCCCAATACCCCAGTGCTTTATCCTGAGGGTGAAACGTTTGAGTCCGGTTCTGAGCGACTTTTTGAACTTTTGAAAAGTCGGGGATTTCCCTCCCGAGTGCTCATTGTCCGCGGACAAGTCGGCCGTGAGTGGCTTCGTGAACAATTAATGGCTCACGGAACCGATGTAGAGGTTTTGCCTGCATATCAAAGGGCGCCCTTGGAACTGTCGACCGCCGAGCTCGATAAATTACAGTCTTCCATTTCCGGACCGGCTCCGATTGTCTACTTAACCAGTACGGACGCGGTCGGTGTTTTGATGCATGCTGTTAAAACAATCCCCGGTGCGCTGGAATGGCTTCAAAAAGGATTTATCCTCACCATTCATCCCAGACCTAAGGCTCAGCTTGAAGAGGTGGGCTTCAGAAATGTCGCGCTTGTATCCGCTAAGGATGAAAAGGTGCAGGAAGCTATCCAAAAACTTTTAAGTATCGTTTAGCTTAAAGGAATTTTTTATTACAATACTTCGAATGTGCTTGGATATTTCAATCGAAAGTATCCGGCGTTGATGAAATTTAAAACAGAGGATTAAACAATGTCCGCATGGATTTTAGGTCATAAGAACCCTGACAGTGACAGCATTATTTCGGCTATTGCCTGCGCCGATCTGTATCGTCAAAGAGGTCTTGATGTTGAAGCTGTTGCCCAGGGCAAACCGGCTCCCGAAACCGCTTTTATTTTGGATCGTTTTGGTTTGACGGCTCCGGAAGTTATTACCAGTGTGGCCGGTCACGATCTCTATCTTGTTGACTTTTCCGATAAAGCCCAAGCTCCCGCTGATATCGATCAATGCAATCTCAAGGGAATTGTGGATCACCACAAGCTCGGCGATGTGACAAGCTCATCTCCGATTGAAGCCGTCATTATGCCCGTTGGCTGCACTTGCACGATTTTAAAGCGCATGTATGACTACTTGGGTTTGACGGTTCCGGCCAATGTGGCCGGCGCCATGCTTTGCGCCATTTTGTCTGACACAGTGATCTTTAAGTCTCCGACATGCACTCAGGCGGACAAGGAAGCTGCCGCTCAGTTGGCTGAAATTGCCGGCGTGCAGGATATTGAAGCTTTGGGCATGGAACTCTTTACCGCTAAGAGCGCCGTCAAGGGTGTCGCTCCGCGTGATTTGATTTTCCGCGACTTCAAGGACTTTAATATGAACGGCACCAAGGTGGGTGTCGGTCAGCTTGAATTGGTTTCGCTTGACTTGGTGGCTGACATGAAGGCTGAGATCGAAGCTGAGTTGGCTCGCGTGAAGTCTGAAGAAGGTCGTCATACGGCCATGCTGTTATTGACCGACATTATGAAGGAAGGTTCTGAATTGTTGATGGCTTCTGACGATCCCGCCAAGATCGCAACCGCCTTTGGTCAGGATCCTGCTTTGTTGCAAAAGGGCAATTTGTGGCTTGACGGCGTGATGAGCCGTAAAAAACAAGTTGTGCCCGCACTTGAAGCTGCTTTCCGCTAATCGGTAGAGGCAATTGAAAGGTCGGGGATCGTTTCTTCGTTTCCCGGCCTTTTTTATTTGAGGCGCACATGATTTATATCCACGCTTATCCATTTCGAGTTGATGATCCGGAACGAAACACCCGGCAGATGACGGCTTTGGCTCGAAGCAAAAATTTAAAGGCGGGCGACGTACTGCTGTTTCCGTTTCAGGCCTTAACAGGGACTGTTCAGGAATTCTGGAACACGCGGCCAGAAAACCGAAACCGAAATGCGCATTGGTTAAGTAAATTAGCCGCATCCCTCATTCATTCAGAGGCTGAAATTATTGTTCCCGCTGTTATGCCTGAAGGATTAGGGGTTCTGAGTCTTAAAAAAGGGCAGATCAAAAGTTTGGACTTTGAATGGATAACAGGAGGCGTTGTCGTTAAAGCCGAATGTTCGGGGCTTGATTACGATCTTAATTTCAGAAGTGCGGCGGTTGGTGAGGCTTTTGAGGAAACCGATTCCAAAAATTTAATTGTGGTTGACGGACAGGGATTTAGCGATGGCCGCGTTTGGCTTGGTCAATGCAAGGTTGTGAAAAACGGCCGCACCAGAGCTAATTACATGGCCTATCCCGAAGCTTTTACTGAGCAAGATGGAAAAGTAAGTTGGCTTGATAGCCATCATGAACGTTTTGCCGCCATGCAAATGGCCTTAAAACTTTACATGCAGCGCGGACACTTTGAAAAAGTCTCTCTTGGTTTGTCCGGGGGACTTGATAGTGCGGTGGTGGCGGCTTTGGCTGTGAGTGTGGTAGGAGCTGGAAACGTCAATGCCTACATCTTACCTTCTCGCTTTACGAGCGAGGAAAGTTTTTCAGATGCTCGGGCGCTTGCGCAAAATTTGGGTCTCAAATTGCGAGAACTCAGCATCACGCCTGCGGTTGATCTGATCGCGCAAACCGCAGAACGTTATGTTCCCTATTGGGGCAATAAAGGTTTGATGCAGGAAAATATTCAGGCCCGTGTCAGGGGATTGCTTTTAATGGCGGTTAGCAACGCGGATCGCTCCCTTGTACTCAATACCGGCAACAAAAGCGAGTTGGCCGTGGGCTATTGCACTCTCTACGGTGACATGGTCGGAGGCCTGGCACCCTTATCAGATATTTACAAATCCGATCTCTATAAACTCTGTGATAACGTTGAATATCTGAGAAGAGTCATTCCCAAAACGATTCTCACCAAGGCGCCGACCGCGGAGTTGCGAGAAAATCAAAAAGATGAAGATTCTTTACCGCCCTACGAAGTTCTGGATGCTGTGCTCAAAGACATGCTGGAGGGAAGAGCTGATGGAAAGAAGCTTCGTAAGAAATACGGATCCGATTTGGCAGTACGCGTGACTAAGCTCGTCATGGGGGCTCGCTTTAAACATGCTCAGGCTCCTCAAGGTGTGAAATTATCGGATTGCCCGTTGAAGGGATTGCCGGATTCTTTCTTTGAGGGCCTTTTGCCCAAACAGTTTTAGTTGAAATTGAGAAGGAGTTGTTGTGAAACAAGTCGTTGCCATTATTAAACCGTTTAAGCTTGATGATGTCCGCGAGGCATTGTCCGATGTCGGCGTTCAAGGGCTTACCGTTACGGAAGTCAAGGGATTTGGACGCCAAAAGGGTCACTCGGAGCTCTATCGTGGGGCAGAGTATATGGTGGACTTTTTACCGAAAGTAAAAATTGAAGCCGTTATGAGTGAAGACTTAGTCGATCAGGCGGTAGAGGCCATATTAAAGGCCGCCCGTACCGGAAAGGTCGGCGATGGGAAGATTTTCGTTTTTGATGTCGAACAGGTTATCCGCATCCGCACGGGAGAGACTGACGAAGCGGCTGTTTAACAAAAGGCTCATTTTGAGAGCTTTAATACGTTATTAAATTCAGTTAGTGGCGGTTTTTTGATTTTTATCATAGAAAATCGCCATTATTTTTTTGTAAACTCCCAGTCACTGCCACAGTAGTTAATTTTGGGTTTTATCCGGTTTTTTGGGTTTGTAGGAAGACGATGGGAGTGAGGCAGTCATCAGAAGTGCATGAGGTCAATGCACACTTTTTTCAAACCACAATTGACCGATCAATGGGGTTTGAAAATGTCTTTTCAGTCAGTTTCCTTTCTTCAAGCAAGTTTTTATTACACGCCGATTTTTTCCCGTACTTTGGTTCATCCGGTTTCTCTTTCCGTGGGTTCTCCCGATGGCAGAAGCTGGAAGACCGTCAATGATGAAATTTTTTCTTCGGTGGGCTCAAAAACGTTGCTCAATTTGGTTGCTTCTGAACTTCGGCGTGAACTGAGAAAAGTTGCCTTTGAATACATTAACGGATGGGTTTTTCATACCAAAAACGCCTTGTACGTAAAGGAACTGCTGCAAAATGCGAGTAAACGCTTTGCGCAAATTCGAGACGGTATTTTCGCTGAAGAAACCAAAAGAAGTTTAGAGACGCTTTTTGTTGCCGATCCTCGTTACCAGGCCAGATTAAGTACAAAAGATGACATGAACGAAGCCATCGAAGAAGTTTTACGGCGCGTTCTTTCCCAATGTCGCCTCACTTGGGAACTCGGTTTATTTTCTTCTTCCGACCGGCGTTCATTCGGAATCCGATTGATGGTTTTGATGCAGGATCATCTCTACGAGTACTTAAGCCAAAAAGATGAGGAGTCGATGATGAGTTCAAGTCACTTTCATCACTTTGATTCCTTTTTATCGATTCTTGAACAATTTAAAGGAGTGGACACTCGGTTTGATAAAGCGTTGTGTGACTATGAGGCGGCGCTTCAATGTTTGCCCGATGATGGATCATCGTTATACGGCGGCGGATTGAAGGAATTTTGGCAGGAACTGACCCGATTGGGCGAGTATCTCAATGGGGAATTGGAAAAAGACTTCTTTGAAGAGCCCTGTTTAAACGATGATTTTGATGAAGACTCTCTTTTTTGGGAAATACAGTCTGAAGAAGTGATCAATGATGTTGTAGAACTGGATCAGTGTGACATCGATTCCGGAGCTGGTTTGGGTTGGGATAACTCTTCCAATGATTCAATATCCACGGTGACCGATACTTTTGATTTGGGTTTTTCGTCAATTGAAAACTTTCAACTTGAGCCCTCTCCCAGTGTTTTGTGTCGCTAAAGAAGAAAAAAGTTTGAGAATTAGCTCAAAAATAGATACCATACAAAATCACATTAAATTTTTGGGTGCATACGATGGATTTCAAAGTTCGATTGATGAAAATGGATCGCCTCATCAGCGAAAAAGGCGTGGTGACTTTTGAAGAATTGCAGCGCGCAACCGGCGCGGCCCCGGCAACGGTCAAGCGCGATATTCGTTACATGCGCGAGGAGCTCAAGGCGCCGATTACGTTTTCGAGAATTCGCGGCGGGTATTTGTTTGCTAAGAATCGCGCCGAGGCCAAGCGTGATGACTTCTACGACAGACGTTCCATGTGGTTTACGCCCGATGAGCTTTACTGCATGGTTAAAACGCTTAATGATTTCTCTGAACTTGAGAAGAACCGTAAAGGGTATTTGACAAAAGAATTGCGTCAAATGGCCTCCAGAATCCGCTCAAGCATGTTTGTAGATCAGGCCGATGCTGACGAATTGTTAAAACGGGTGCAAATCCATGAACCTCAGAGAAAGCCCATCGTAAGCGACACGTTTGAAGTGATTGGGCAAGCATTGGTTCATCGTCAGCGTGTTCGTATTGTTTACTACTCGGAAAGCAAAAAAGAGGAAACCCGTCGTATCGTCAGTCCCATGCGTTTGAATTACTACCGTAATCGATGGTACCTGGATGCTTGGTGTCACGAAAGGGGAGCACTCAGAAGTTTTAATGTTGAAAACATTCGCTATGCGGACATCATGCAGATGGGCGTGAAGGTTGTGCCGATGAAAACAGTTGAAGCAGAGCTTGATCGTTATTACGGCATGTATCGATCAGGTGATCTGCAATGGGCACGCATTCGCTTTGCGGGGGCGGCATCAAAAATCGCCAGTCAAGTGGTTTGGCATCCCGATCAAATGGAACTTTGGCTCAAAGATGACCTTTATGAACTGACGATTCCTTATTCCGGAAATAGTCCGGAGTTGGTCGGTGATATCTTGCGCTACGGCCCTGCTGCCAAAGTGGTTGAACCGGAAAGTTTGAAAAATCAGGTTCGAGAGGCTTTAGAGGCTTCTTTGAAAAATTATTCCAAGTGATAGACGGAGACAGTTGTGACTTTTCGCCGTTCTTATCACTACCGCCATAAACCGCGTGAGCCGCACGCGAAGATACCTTCTGCCAAGGTGTCGCCGGAGCAGGTCGCCGAAGAGATTTTCTTTTGCGGTGATCCTCACGGTTCATTTGATCATATTTTGCAGGCAGCCAAGGAGCATCGTCCAAAAGCGATGGTCATCTTGGGCGATCTGCAGCCTCCGGCTCCTTTGCATGAGGTTTTGGCCGATATACTGAGCTTTGTCGAAGTCTGGTGGATTCCCGGCAATCATGATACGGACAATGATCTTTTCTACGATAGGCTCTGGCGAAGCGAATTGGCCGGTCACAACCTTCACGGTCGAGTAGCGCTGGTCAATGGAGTTCGTATCGCCGGTTTGGGCGGTGTATTCCGTGGTCAAATCTGGATGCCTCCCCAGGCGCCCAACTATATGTCGGCAGGGGCTTTCATTCGTCGTATCGGTCGAGGCAATATGTGGCGTGGGGGGCTGCCCAGAAGACATCGCACGTCGATTTTCCCATCCACGTACGATAACCTGATGGATCATAAAGCCGATGTTCTGGTTACGCACGAAGCCCCAGGTTGTCACAGGAAAGGTTTTTTAGCTATTGATCAGTTGGCTAAAAAGCTGCAAGTGAAATATCTTTTTCATGGTCATCAGCATGAAGACCGTCACTATCCGACCTACTACGGATTCACTCCTCGCGGTGTGGGCTACAGGGGAATCGTCAATTTAAGAGGCGATGATATCGTGCCGGCCCAGATTGATCCGCGTGAGGCGATGGAATACGCCGAGCAAGCTCAATCGCTTGAACATTACGAAAGACTCATGTTTAAACGCCTGGGCTAAAAGCCACAGGCGTTTAAAAGAGATCATTTGTGTTTGCCGTTGGGAAAGCTCTTCGGATGATTTCGGCGTGGCGCCGTTTTGTTGGTTTTGACTGACGGGGTGATTGTCTTTTTCACTTCCGGCCCCTTATGAGCTGGTTCCTCATCATCGACTTTCGGCATGGCAAACGTGATAGAAACGTCTTTGGCAATACGCTTGCGTGCCTTTTGCGATAGCCACGTTTTCACCATGGCAACGCCCACAGCCAATAACACCGGGCCCAAAATAAGACCTAAGAAACCGAAGGCTATCACACCGCCGAACACACCAAGAAATACGAGCGACAAAGGTAGCGGCGTACCTCTTGCGATCAACAACGGTTTTAAGAAGTTATCAACACTAGCCACCACCAAAGTACCCCAGGCAACCATGAATAGCGCCAGGCCGATTTCTCCTTGGGCGTACAACCAGATAGCGACCGGACCCCAGACTAAAGGCGGACCAATTGGCACAACGGACAGAATGAAAACCGCCACGGACAAAAGCAGAGTGCCGGGAGCGCCGACAATAATAAAGCCGATACAGGCGGCAAGACTTTGTCCGGCAGCTGTTCCTACAATGCCGTAAACCACGCTCCGGGTGGTGCTTACAAGAATGTGGGAAAGTTCGTTACTGAGATCACCGGAGACTTTCTCCAGAAAATCGTTAGCCCGGCTTGCGAGCGCATCGCCGTCTCTATAAAAGAAGAAGGCGATGAAGGCAACGAGTGCCATTTGTACAAGGCCGTTGCCTAATGAAAGAGCGATAGTAAAGACTTCGCGCGTGATCGGGTCGATCATCTTGCGCATGAGATCGGCCAAGGCTTGCGGTTGGAAAACAATCGCCATTTGACTGTAGAGCCAAGTACCGATGACAGGGATTTCTTTAAGCCAGAGAGGGGCGCTGATCGTACGGATATACTCGGTAATGCCGGAGATGGCTGACGGCAGTTGTTGAGCAACGGCAGCCGACAGAAACATCATCGGGATAATCAAGCACACGACAAGCAGCGTCACCATTAAAAATGCCGCTGGTGTCGGTCTGTTGCCCAAGTTGGTTTTAAAACGAAAAAACAATGGCCAACTGACTACGGTAACAATAGCGGCAATAGTGATGGCTGTTAAAAAAGGTCTGACGACGAAATAACATCCGATTGCGATGGCGGATCCAAAAAGAATTCGGATCAGAATGTCGATGCGGTCTCTGAGGTTAACCATTTGTTTTTGCGTTAAATTGGGCGAACAACACTAGCCCCTAGTCTAAACGAAAATTGTTTTGTTAGTGCAGGCTAAAGCAGCGCTGATTAAAATTTTCTTGTCCGTTGTCATACTTATTCAGAGGAATCTTCAGACATGCCCAAAGTAACCGACGAAATGATTGTCACCGTTCGAGAAACAAAAACAAAGACTGAGCGGGTGTTTGACGGTCATTTTTTGCATATAGATCGTGACACGGTGACAACCGCGAGCGGATTGGTTCGAAGCCGAGAATACATTCGTCATCCCGGCGCCTCGGTCATCATCGCCTTATTTGACGATGAAACGATACTTATGGAATTTCAGTGGCGTCAGCCCTGCGAAAAGGCATTCTGGGAGTTGCCTGCTGGAAAACTCGATCCCAATGAAAAAGCCTCGGTTTGCGCCAGACGCGAACTTGAAGAAGAAACGGGTTATCAGGCTGATCAATGGTATTACCTCGGACGCATCCATAATGCGATCGGGTACTCGGACGAGCATCTTGAATTTTTCTTAGCTAAAGGGTTAAAGGCCGGCAATCGCCATCTAGATGAAGGCGAATGCCTCGATGTGTATCGGCTGCCTTTTAAAGAAGTCAAAGCGATGACACTAAATGGTGAAATTACCGATGTGAAAACGATTATTGGGACATTTTGGCTGGAAAAATACCTCAAAGGTGAAATGCCCGTCCAGGCTTGTTAACACTCGACAAATTCCTGCTATTTGTCGACCATGGAAGAGTTTGAGATGGCTCAAACTTTTGCCTGTTCAGGCGTTGCGAATTCCAATAAACTGAACCGACAGCTCCGCGGATTTGAGCGCGGAAGTAAAAATTGATTCAAACTTTGAGACGAGGAATTATGTCTGAGACCATTTTGCAAAAAGTGCCTGTAGGCGAAAAAGTCGGTATCGCTTTCTCTGGCGGTTTAGATACGTCCGCGGCGTTGCGTTGGATGAAGAAAAAGGGAGCGCTTCCCTATGCCTATACAGCCAACCTCGGTCAGCCCGATGAAGATGACTATGAAGCGATTCCTCGTCGAGCCATGAATTACGGTGCTGAGAAAGCCCGCTTGGTGGAATGCCGTCCCCAATTGGTGGCCGAAGGTATTGCCGCGATTCAATCCGGTGCTTTCCACATTACGACTGCCGGTCAAACGTACTTCAACACGACGCCTTTGGGCCGTGCCGTAACCGGCACAATGCTTGTGAACGCCATGCGTGAAGACGGCGTTCACATTTGGGGTGATGGTTCAACCTACAAGGGAAACGATATCGAACGTTTCTATCGCTATGGCCTTTTAGCCAATCCTGAGCTGAAGATTTATAAACCCTGGCTTGACCGTGACTTCATTAATGAATTGGGCGGTCGCGCTGAAATGAGCGCATTCTTGCAAGCCGAAGGTTTCGACTATCGCATGTCGGCTGAAAAAGCCTACTCCACGGACTCCAATCTCTTGGGTGCTACGCACGAAGCCAAACATTTGGAAAGCCTGCAAACGAGCATGAAGATCGTAAAACCCATCATGGGCGTGGCCTTCTGGGATCCGGCTGTTGAAATTAAGCCTGAAGTGGTGACAGTAACCTTTGAAGAAGGTGTTCCCGTTGCCTTAAACGGCAAGAGCTTTGACGATCATGTCGCTCTTATGTACGAAGCCAACGCGATCGGTGGACGTCACGGTTTGGGTATGAGCGATCAGATTGAAAACCGTATTATTGAAGCTAAGAGCCGTGGCGTTTACGAAGCCCCGGGGATGGCTTTGCTTCATATCGCTTATGAACGTTTGGTCTCCGGTATTCACAATGAAGATACGATTGAGCAATATCGCATCAACGGTATCCGTTTGGGCCGCTTGCTCTATCAAGGTCGTTGGTTTGATTCTCAAGCCATCATGCTTCGTGAATCCGCCCAACGTTGGGTGGCTCGCGCCATCACCGGCACGGTGACGCTTGAATTGCGCCGCGGCAATGACTACACGATTTTGGATACGGTCAGCCCGAACCTTACCTACGAACCCGAACGTCTGACAATGGAAAAGGGTGACTCGATGTTTACGGCCGAAGACCGTATCGGTCAATTGACGATGCGCAATCTTGACATTGTTGACACGCGCGCCAAGCTTGGCATCTACGCTAAGAGCGGTTTGATTTCCGGCACAAGCGCTGTGGCCATGTTGGGTGGCAACAAAAAATAGTTCCTGACTATTAATTTAAGTTCATGCGGGTGAGGTCGAAAGGCTTCGCCCGTTGTTTTTTTTGGGTACTAAACAGTCTCCGAAAGCGATTCAAAAACCGCTAAAATTTCCGCCATCACGAAATTTTTGATCAAAGGCTTTTTTTCAGTGAATTTACCTTTTGAATTCAGAATCGGGTGGCGTTATACCCGGCAAGGCCGCAGAGGTCGCGGTAAAAACGGTTTCATTTCTTTCATCTCCGTGATGAGTGTAGCTTCCATCGCTTTGGGAGTGATGGCCCTCATTGTGGTGCTTTCTGTCATGAACGGATTTCAAAAAGAAGTTCGTGATCGGATGCTCTCGGTTATTCCCCATATTGAAGTCGTGAGCTACGCAGGCTCAATCGACAACTGGCAGGACACCGCTAAATTGGTGGCATCCAATCCCCATGTGTTGGGGGTGGCCCCTTATTCTTCCGGGCAAGGTCTTTTGAGCACCGGTTCAAGTGTGCGAGGGGTATTGCTTCGCGGTATTGATCCGGCAACCGAAAACAATGTTTCCGATATCGATAAACAAATGGCCTACGGCCACCTGGCTGATTTAAAACCCGGTGAGTACGGTATCGTTTTAGGGCTTGATTTGGCCAGACTTTTGCGTTTAAGAATCGGCGATAAAGTCAATGTCATTATTCCTCAGGGGCGGGCAACGCCAGCCGGAATTGTCCCGCGTATGAGGGCCTTCACACTAACGGGAGTATTTTCTTCCGGTCACTACGAATACGACAGTTCCATGGCGCTTCTTCATATTGAAGATGCGCAGGCACTTTTCCGGCAAACAGGCCCGGCCGGTCTTCGTGTTCGGGTCGATGATATGAATAAGGCCCCAGAAATTTCTTATGAAATCCTAAGAACCTTACCCGATACCTTTGCTGTAACCGATTGGAGTAAGCAAAATCGCACTTGGTTTGCCGCAGTTCAAGTCGAAAAGCGGATGATGGCCATCATTCTCTTTTTGATTGTTTTAGTGGGAGCCTTCGGATTGGTTTCCAGCATGGTGATGACCGTGACAGAAAAGCAGTCTGATATCGCCATTTTGCGTACCTTAGGCGTATCTCCCTCTTCGATCATGACGATTTTTATGGTTCAAGGGGCGGTTGTCGGAATCGTTGGTGTTAGCTGCGGCATCGTGCTTGGGCTGCTTTTAGCCTGTAACCTTGACGTGATTGTGCCAGCGATTGAGTCGCTTTTTGGTATTCAGTTCTTGCCCAAGGAAGTCTACTTCATTAGCTCCCTGCCTTCTGATCCGAGGGCAGGCGATATTGTTCCCATTGCGGCTTTCTCATTTATTTTGTCCCTGTTGGCTACGATTTACCCGAGTTGGCGGGCCGCACAAACAAAACCCGCGGAGGCTCTTCGCTATGAGTAATGAAAAAGAGTTTGTCATCGTTGCCCGAGGAGTCAAAAAGGCCTACCGTGAAGATGATCGCTCGGTGGAGGTTCTCAAGGGGGTTGATCTTGAGGTCAAGCCCGGGGAATTGCTGGCGGTGGTCGGCGCTTCGGGATCCGGTAAAAGCACACTGCTTCATGTTTTAGGCGGATTGGATTCAATTGATGAGGGTGAAGTCACTGTCGCCGGTTTTTCGGTTCATTCGTTAAGTGAAGTGCAAAGAGGTGAGCTTCGGAATCAAAAATTGGGCTTTGTTTATCAGTTTCATCACCTTTTGCCTGAATTTACTGCGCTTGAAAATGTGGCCATGCCGCTAATTGTTCGTCGAGAACGGGATGATTTGGCCAAAAAGAAAGCCAAGGAAGTCCTGGAGTCTTTGGGGTTAGCCCATCGGCTTAATCACTTGCCCTCTCAAATGTCAGGGGGTGAGCGGCAGCGCTGTGCGATTGCTCGGGCGATGGTAACGGAGCCGGCCTGTATTTTGGCCGATGAACCGACGGGTAACTTGGACCGTCAAACCGCGGCCTCTGTTTTTGAAAGTTTGGTTTCTTTAGCAAGAAGTCATCAAACCGCTTGCGTGATTGTCACACACGATTTGGATTTGGCGGCTCAGTGTGATCGGGCCGTCACGATTGCCGATGGTGTGATCGTACAGGCTGATAACGCATGATCATTGATACACATAATCACGTCGGACTTGCCCCGTTGGCGCAATCGCTTGAAGTGTTAGCTCAAAAGGCTAGCGCCATGGGTGTGGTCTGCGGCGTGATTACGGCAGGCGGCGTAGAGGATTTCGAGCGCGTGCGCCAAACCGCCCAAAAACTCAATTGGGGCTATTGTGTGGGTCTTCACCCCCTGTATATCCGAGAGAATTGGCAAGCTGACATCAAGGCGCTTTCTGCCTTTTTAGAGACACATCAAGACGATCCCCATTTAGTTGGAATCGGGGAGATTGGGTTGGATTTCTACGTGGAGGGACTCGATCGTGATCGTCAGGAAGCGGTATTTAAAGAAGAACTTCAACTGGCTTTACGGTTTAATCTGCCGGTTTCGCTTCACAGTCGCCGAGCACTTTATCGAGTTTTAGCATTGATGAAGGAATATCCGACAGTATCAGGCGTATTGCATGCTTTCGCAGGCTCTCTCGATGAGATGAAGCAAGCCGTTCGAAGAGGTCTTTACCTGGGCATGGGCGGCGCGATGACTTTTCCCGGTAGCAAACGCGTGCGGACAGCCGCTATACAAGCCCCGTTCGGTTCTCTCGTTTTGGAGACCGATGCTCCGGATATGCCGCCCGTTTTTTCAGAAACGAAGAAATCATCTCCTTTGGATTTGCCGCGTTATCTCTCTGAGTTGGCCGATCTTCGTCAAGAGGATGAAAGTGTTTTATCCAAGGCCCTTTTCATGAATTCGCTCAGCGCTTTTCCTAAACTGAAAGTGCTGCTTGCAAAATAGAAAAATTTCGTTGCATTTCCGAGAGTTCCCCAGCCTTTGAAAACAGTATTTTGAAGTCCTTCGGCAGGTTTCTTTCTGCTAAAATGCCACCTCGAAATGAGCCCCCGGGGTCATTCTTTGATTGTCATGGACAACCGGTGTTGTCCGTCTGTTTTTGATTATTAACTTCATTGGGGAAATACAATGGCTATTGAACGCACCCTTTCCATTATCAAGCCGGATGCCGTCGCTAAGAACGTCATCGGTCAAATCTACACGCGTTTTGAAAACGCCGGTCTTCGCATTGTTGCCGCTCAAATGCGTCAATTGTCTCAAGCTGAAGCCGAAGGTTTCTACGCTGTTCACAAAGAACGTCCCTTCTTTAAGGATTTGGTGGCTTTCATGACCTCCGGCCCCGTGATGATTCAAGTGTTGGAAGGTGAAGGCGCCATTGCCAAGAATCGTGAATTGATGGGCGCTACCGACCCGAAGAAGGCTGCTCCCGGCACGATCCGCGCTGACTTCGCTCAAAGCATTGATGCTAACGCTGTTCACGGCTCCGACGCTCCGGAAACGGCTGCTGTGGAAATCGCCTACTTCTTCCCGACGTTGGCGATTTGCGAACGCAAGTGCTGCGGTTGCTGCTGCGACAAGTAATACTTGAGGGGGCGGGGTGCGACAGCACCTCCAAATTCGTCGTGCTCCGTCCTTAATCTGTCGAGTCGCCTTTGGGTGACTCGTTTCAACTTTACCGAAGCCGTTTTTTCAAAGTGATGACTCAAACTGACAACCGTGTGAATCTATTAGACCTGGACCGAGAGGGACTCGTGGCTTTTTGCGAGCAAATGGGCGAGAAGCGTTTCCGTGCCATTCAGCTTTTGCGATGGATTCACCGTCATTGTGTGGGCGATTTTGAAAAAATGACCGATTTGGCCAAGTCCTTTCGGGCCAAGCTCATTGAGCGCACAGAAATTCGTGCTCCGTCTCCCATTTGGGATAAGAAAAGCGCAGACGGTACGCGTAAGTGGCTATTTGATGTCGGCAACGGCAACGCGGTCGAGACGGTTTTTATTCCGGAGGATGATCGCGGAACGCTTTGTGTGTCCACGCAAGCGGGTTGTGCCATGGGGTGCCTTTTTTGCTCAACAGGCAAGCAAGGCTTTAACAGAAATCTGAGCACCTCGGAGATTATCGGCCAGCTCTGGCACGCCGAAAAAACGCTTCGAGAAGATATGGGTGTAACCGATCCGGCTGACCGTGTCATCAGTAACGTCGTACTCATGGGGATGGGGGAGCCGCTTCAGAATTTGGATAATGTCGTGGCGGCTCTGAAGCTGATGCTCGATGACAATGCCTACGGCTTAAGCCGTCGTCGTGTGACGGTTTCCACTTGCGGCTTGACTTTACAGATGGATAAATTAGCGGCGGCCGTGCCCGTTGCTTTGGCAGTGTCCTTGCACGCCCCCACCAACGAGCTGCGCGATCAGATCATGCCCATCAATAAGAAGCACCCGCTTGAAGATCTTATGCAGGCATGCAAACGTTATTTAGCTCATGCTCCGCGTGATTACATCACTTTTGAATACATTTTGTTGGGTGGTGTCAATGATCGCTTGGAACACGCCAAAGCATTGGTTAAGCTTGTGCGTGGTGTTTCCTGCAAGTTTAATTTAATTCCCTTTAACCCATTTCCGGACAGTGACTTAAGAAAGCCCGATCCGAAAGATGTGAAGGCTTTCCAGGACTATCTGATGGGGCAGGGTATTGTGACGACTATTCGTAAGACCAGAGGTGACGATATTGATGCCGCTTGTGGTCAATTGGCAGGCAACATTAAAGATAAAACGCGTCGCGCCGAACGCTTGGCTCAACAAAAAGCTCAAGTCACCTTTTTAGTCAAGGAGCGCTAGAACGATGTCTGTGTTTAGCTCTCGTCATCACACTCACAAGGTTCATGTTCGTTACGGCGACAACGATGTGACGATAGGGGGAGATAGCCCCATTCGGGTGCAATCCATGACCAACACGGCAACGACCGATGTTGACGCAACGGTGCAGCAGGTCATTGATTTGGCACGCGCAGGCAGCGAGTTGGTTCGCCTGACTGTTAATACGCCCGATGCGGCTCGCGCTGTGGTTCAGATTCGTGAAAAGCTTGACGCTTTAAATTGCTCGGTTCCGCTTGTTGGTGATTTTCACTACAACGGACACAAATTGCTCACCGAGGTGTCCGAATGCGCGAAGGCCCTGTCCAAATACCGTATCAACCCGGGCAATGTCGGTCACGGTGAGCGGGGAATGGAAAACTTTGCCCGTATGGTCGAAGTCGCTATCGCCAATGATAAGCCGGTGAGGATCGGTGTAAACGGCGGATCGCTTGATGCTCAAATTTTGGCACGCATGCTCGAAGACAATCGTGCGGCCGGCATGCCGCAGACGCCTTCAGAAGTTCAGTTGCACGCGATGGTGGCTTCCGCCTTGCAAAGCGCAAAAGCTGCAGAAGAAATCGGCCTTGCGGCCGACAAAATCGTGCTCTCGGCCAAGGTGTCCGCGGTTCAGGATTTGGTGGCTGTGTATCGGGAACTCGCCTCACAGTCTGACTATGCTTTGCATTTAGGTTTAACGGAAGCGGGTATTGGCACCAAAGGGGTGGTGGCTAGCGCTGCCTCGATGGGTGTGTTGTTGGCCGAAGGGATTGGCGACACGATTCGGGTGAGCATAACACCAATGCCGGGGGCAGCAAGAACTGAAGAAGTTCGCGTTGCTCAGGAGATTTTGCAGACCATGGGGCTTCGCGCCTTTTCTCCTCTTGTGGTATCGTGTCCAGGTTGTGGCCGTACGTCAAGCGCCCTTTTTCAACAACTGGCGGCTCAAACGCAGCGCTATTTGATTGAGATGACTCCACAATGGCGCGAAACGGCCGTGGGTTTCGAAAATATGGTGGTGGCCGTCATGGGCTGTGTGGTCAATGGCCCGGGGGAAAGCAAGCACGCCAATATTGGGATTAGCTTGCCCGGTAACGGTGAGTCACCTGTTGCCCCCGTGTTCGCGGACGGAGAAAAGATTGCCTCCATTAAAGGGGAGGCCGGTGATGCGGACTCCATTGCCGACCGCTTCAAGGAATTAATTAATGAGTATGTGCAGACGCATTACTCGAAAAAGCATTAGACATTAATGAAAGAGAGAAGTGTTATGGCTAAAGTACAAAAAATTGCCGGTATTCGCGGAATGAATGACATTCTTCCGGCCGAAGCGCCTATTTGGGAATATTTTGAAGAATGTGCCCATGATGTGCTTCGGGCATACGGTTACAAGCAAATTCGCACGCCGATCTTAGAGGCAACCTCTCTTTTTAAGCGCGGTATCGGTGAAGTAACCGATATTGTGGAAAAGGAAATGTATTGCTTCACCGACTCCCTCAACGGTGAAGAATTGGCTTTGCGTCCTGAAAATACGGCCGGTGTGGTCAGAAGTGTGATTGAACACAACCTCACCTATAACGCTCCGCAACGATTGTGGTACTTCGGACCGATGTTCAGACACGAGCGCCCGCAACGCGGCCGCTATCGTCAATTCCACCAATTGGGTGTTGAAGCGTTGGGCTTTAAGGGGCCGGATGTTGACGTTGAACAGATCCTCATGGCTCGCCGTCTTTTTGATGAGCTTGAAATTTTGCCCTTGAAACTGGAACTCAATTCCTTGGGCAATCTCGACGAGCGTAAAGCTCATCGCGAAGCGTTGATCAAATACTTTGAAGCCAATCAGGATGTCCTTGATGAGGATGCTAAACGTCGTCTTTACAGCAACCCGCTTCGCATTTTGGATACGAAAAATCCTGACATGCAACAGATGGTTGAAGGAGCGCCGAAGCTTTTGGATTACCTGAAAGAAGACAGTCTTGCCTTCTTGCGTCGTATGGAAGAGTTGCTCTCGGTTGCGGGTGTCGACTACACCATCAATCCTCGTTTGGTCAGAGGCCTTGATTATTACAACCACACCGTTTACGAATGGGTGACGGATAAGCTCGGGGCTCAAGCAACGGTTTGCGGCGGTGGCCGTTACGATCCGCTCATTGAAATGTTGGGCGGTAAACCCACGCCGGCTGTTGGCTTTGCCATGGGTGTGGAAAGAGTGCTTGAAGTGATGCGTGAATGCGGCTTTGAATCTGGCGAGCCTGACACCGAAGTTTATGTTTTGCATCAAGGCGGTGCTTCTCAAGGCTACGCGATGATGTTGGGTGAAATTCTTCGTGATGCATACTACGAAGTGATTGTTCACGCAGGTGATGCGAGCATGAAGAGTCAAATGAAAAAGGCTGACCAAAGTGGGGCTAAATACGCTTTGATTTGCGGTGAAGAAGAAACCGCTCATGGCCAAGTGACGGTGAAGTGCATGTATGGTCGGGAAGATGAACGTTTTATGAAGCAAGAAACTCTTGACTTACAAGACGCAATCCAATATTTTGTCAATTTGAACGACGACTTTTTCGAAGAAGACGAGGAATAAGGCATGGCCTACGATTTACAAGAACAAGAGTCATTAGACGAGTTAAAGGCTTGGTGGGAGAAATGGGGTAACTTGGTTCTCTCCGTAATTACCGTGGTTTGTTTGGCTTTTGCCGGCTACAACGGTATGAAGTGGTGGGAACGTCATCAAGCCCAGGAAGCCAGTGTCGCCTATTCTTCACTTCAGACGGCGATTATGCAGCAGTCTGAACCTGCTTCTGTTGAGAAAATTGTTGATGCGCTAATTGAAGATGCGGGTTCTACCGTTTACGGTCCGATGGGTGCTTTGAGCGCTTCCCGTTACCTTGAATCGAAGGGCGAGAGTGCGAAGGCTCAGGAATTGTTGCATTGGGTGGTGGCAGAATCCGATCGCCCGGAATATCAAACCGTAGCCCGTGTTCGCTTGGCCGGTTTCCTTTTGGATGATAAAAAATACGAAGACGCTGTTTCTTTGTTGACGGCGGCTCAGCCTGCCGATAAGCAGATCGCTTTGGTCAATGACCGTTTGGGTGATGCTTACTTTGCTAAGGGTGATGTGGTGAATGCCCGCCGAGTGTGGCAGGAAGCTTTAAAGCACCCGATTGATCCGGCACTGATGGGTTTCGTTCAACTTAAACTTCAAGCGCTTCCTGAAGACACTGAACAACAAAAGCAATAAGACTTAAAGGCTTTGTATGATGAAGAAAACACTTTTGGCCCTGGCAGCCGCCGCGGTTTTGGCCGGATGCAGCGCCCCGAGTTCTCAAGCGCCTACTGAGCTCGAAGACTATAACTCCATCGCTGAACCTGATGTGGTTTGGTCTAAGAGTGTGGGTGAAAGTCTGACGAATTATTTAGTGCCTTCGGTGGTTGGCAGCTCGGTTTACGTTGCAGGCGGCAACACCGTCTATCGTTTGGATGCCGATGACGGCGATGAGGTATGGAGTTTTGACACGGATGCTCCGGTGGCTGCCGGTGTCGGCAGTGACGGTTACATTATCGCTGTCGGAACAGCCAAAGGTGAGCTTGTCGTATTGGATGCCGAAGGTAAAAAGCTCTGGTCAACATTCTTAACGAGTGAGATGGATGCTGTACCGTTGGTGGGCAATGGTTTGGTTATTGTGCGCACGGCCGACACTCGTGTGACCGCTTTTGATGCGTCAACCGGTGAACAGCGCTGGCGTTATCAGCGTCAGGCTCCGTCGCTTACTATTAAAAATGCTTCCGGAATGATTTTCTTCGGTCCCATGATTCTGGTGGGACAAAGTAATGGGTACCTTTTAGGGTTATCCGCTGAAGGCCGTCCTGTATGGCAGGCCTTGATTTCAGAGGCTCGTGGCATTACCGAAGTTGAACGCCTGGTGGATATCCTGGGCACTCCGATGGTCAATCGAGATCTGCTCTGTGCTTCAGCGTTCCAAGGACGCTTGGTTTGTATGGATGCCACCAACGGTCAGCTGCGTTTTACGCACGATGTGACGGCCATGACGCCGCCTTCGGCTGATGACCGTTTTGTTTATATCGGCAATACGGCCAGTGAACTTTATGCCTTTGATCGCACCCGCGGCTATCCTGTCTGGAAAAATGAAAAGCTGAAGTGGCGCGGCGTACGAGCGATCACCCCGATGTCGGGTGTTGTGGCTGTTGGTGACAGCGAAGGCTATGTGCAAATTCTCAATCCGGAAAGCGGCGATATCATCGGCCGCACACGCTTGGATGGAGCCATTGTCTCTCCCGCTCAAAGTTATGAGCAGGGAGCTATTTTCCAAACTGAAGAAGGTGAAGTGGCCTTCATTAAGGTGCAATAAACCATGCTTCCTGTGATTGCTTTGGTCGGACGTCCCAATGTCGGAAAATCCACGCTTTTCAATCGACTGACTCGTTCCAGGGACGCACTTGTGGCTGACTTTCCCGGACTGACACGTGACCGTCAATACGGAGAAGGTCGTGTGGGTCCCCGCCCTTACATTGTGGTGGATACGGGTGGTTTCGAACCGGTTAAAAGCCAAGGGATTGTCAAGGCTATGGCAAGCCAGGCTGAATTGGCCATTGAAGAAGCCGATGTGGTGATTTTTGTGGTCGATGCCCGAACGGGTTTGACTCCGCACGATGAGCGTATTGCCAACCACTTAAGACGTTCTCACCGACCGGTTGTGTTGGCGGTCAATAAAGCCGAGGGTTTGGATTCTGTGCATGCTGCAGAATTCTATGAATTAGCCATGGGCGAACCCAACATGATTTCGGCGGCTCACGGCCACGGGGTGCACAACATGATTGAGTTGGCCCTGTCGCTTTGTCCCGAAGAAGAAATCGCCATTGTTGATGATGAAGAAGCCGTCGAAGAGGGGAAGGCTCCCCGCATTAAGGTGGCCGTGGCCGGTCGCCCCAACGCCGGTAAAAGTACATTAATCAATGCTCTTTTAGGTGAAGAACGACTGATTGCATACGATATGCCGGGGACGACACGCGATTCAATTCGAGTGGATTTCGAGTATGACGGCAGAGATTATGCGTTAATTGATACGGCCGGTTTACGTCGCAAAGGTAAAGTTTTTGAAGCCATTGAAAAATTCTCGGTGGTTAAAACATTGCAGGCGATTGCGGACTCCAATGTTGTTATTTTGGTGCTTGATGCCAAGGAAGGCATCGCCGAGCACGATGCGCATATCGCCGGTTATGTGTTGGAAAGCGGTCGTGCTTTAGTGGTTGCTATTAACAAGTGGGATGCTCTCGATAGCTACGAGCGTAGCCGAATTGATGAAGAAATGGATCACAAGCTTCATTTCCTGAATTGGGCACGCCAGATTCACATTTCTGCGTTAAAGCGAAACGGTTTGAACCATTTGATGAAGGCTGTCTCTGATGCACACGCGGCCGCTTTCGCAAAATTGTCGACGCCCAAGTTGACCCGTGCGCTTATTGAAGCTGTTCAGCGTCAATCACCCCCTCGAGTCAAGGGTGTTCGACCGAAATTACGCTATGCTCACCAAGGCGGGCAAAATCCTCCCGTTGTGGTGATTCATGGCAACAGCCTGCAGGCTGTGCCCGATAGCTATAAACGCTATCTGGAAGGTTGGTTCAGAGATCAATTTAATTTGGCGGGAACTCCGCTTCGGATTGAATTTAAGCTGAACCGCAATCCCTATGTGGAGAAAAAGGATTAAACTAACAGGGCAGGTGTTCGATAGTCGGGCTACCTAAACAAGAAGGCGTGCTATTTCAAACGCCCGGAGAATAAAAATGACAAATAAAGGCCAACTTTTACAAGATCCGTTCCTCAACATTTTGCGCAAGGAACATATTCCGGTCTCCATCTACTTGGTTAACGGCATTAAGTTACAAGGTCAGGTGGAATCGTTCGACCAATACGTTGTGCTGCTTCGCAATACTGTGACACAAATGGTCTACAAACATGCGATCAGTACCGTGGTGCCGACTAAGCCCGTGAACATGCCTCAAGTCGAAGACGCTGAGTAATCGAACCTGATTGATGATCAATAAAGGAGTGTGCCGGGGTGGATTCGCTTGGCACGCTCTTTTTGTCCCTACCGTATGACTGTATTTCAAATCGATAGCGCTGAAGAAAAGTCGCCCAGAGCATACCTCGTTTGTATTTCCACTTCGCGAATCACCATTGCTGATGCAGCTGAAGAGCTCACTGAGCTTGTTCGAAGCGATGCACTTGAGCCCGTTGGGCTTATGATGGCTAAGCGTGATAAACCTGATCCGGCGACGTATTTGGGCAGCGGAAAAATCGGTGAATTGGCCGATGAGGTGAAACGACTCGATATCGGTGTGGTCGTTTTTGATGTGGCCTTGTCAGCCGCACAGCAGCGCAACATTGAGCGAATCGTGGGCGTTGCAGTGCTTGATCGAACTCAGCTTATTTTGGAAATCTTTCAGCGACGAGCCAAAAGTCGGGAAGGTCGTCTGCAAGTGGAGTTGGCAAGACTGGAACATCTGTCAACACGATTGGTTCGAGGCTGGACTCACTTGGAGCGTCAACGTGGGGGTCTAGGTAAGACGGGTGGCCCCGGTGAAAAGCAAATTGAATTGGACCGCCGCATGATTGGAGTCCGAGTCAAGCAGTTAAAGGAACAGCTGAAAAAATTAGCCAAGCAGCGCAACACGCAACGTAAAGGCCGCTCACGAAGTGACATTGTCTCCTTGTCGATTGTAGGCTACACCAATGCGGGTAAATCCACATTATTTAATGCGCTCACAAAGTCTGATATATATGCCGCCGATCAGCTTTTTGCAACATTGGATACAACAGCCCGACGCTGTTATGTCGGAGAGGGGGAAAGTGTAGTCTTAAGTGATACGGTCGGTTTTATTCGAGGACTACCTCACCAGCTGGTGGAGGCCTTCAAGTCGACTTTGGATGAGACAGTGCATGCTGATATTTTGTTGCATGTCGTTGATGCTTCAAGCGCAGCCAAGGACGATCAGATTGTTGAAGTAAACAAAGTTTTGGAAGAAATCGACGCCCATGAAATTCCGACAATTCTGGTACTCAACAAAATTGATCGAACAGATCTGGAACCGGAAATTTTAAGGAACGCTTCCGGCGAGATAGAGGCTGTCAGAATATCTGCATTAACAGGTGTTGGCCTAGATTTATTGCGGGAAGCGATATTAGAGAAATCCCGAGAGGTCAAAGAAGCAAACAAAAGTTTGCCTCGAGAGCTTGAAGATTGGGAAAAAGAGGAAATGGAGTAGTTTGCAATTTTCGCTATGGCGTGGCAGAATTCAAAACCTCTTGTGGGGATGTAGCTCAGTTGGCAGAGCGCTGCGTTCGCAATGCAGAGGTCGGGAGTTCGACCCTCCTCATCTCCACCACACAATTTTGATTTTAAAGAGAAATTTCCATCTGGTTTGTTTTAAATCAGGTGGATTTTTTATTGTTGCGTATGGAAACGCACGAGGGCTAAGCCATTTCGAACTTAGCCCCAACCCATTAAGGTTTCGTGCGGACTATCCACAACATAAACGCAAGCGTCACAACTAAGAATTGAATTCTTAAGTCAATGACCACAATCGCATTTAATTGTGTTATAGTCACCCACGAGGATGAAAGATAAGTCATTCCGTCACCTCGTTTAAATTGACTTTGGCTCGGGTGCAACCGGGCCATTGTCGTTTCTAAACCCTGTTTCACAGGGGCCCTTTCGGCTTTCGCCGAAATTCTTTTCGCGCGAAAAATCTTGAAGAATTCGGCGCAAAGTTTTCAGAGCCAAGGCATGGAAAGAAATTCCCTTTTCTCGTTGGGCTTCGAGAGTTTATTAAAAATTAACGAGCGATATTGGAAATTTTCGATTGAAGTTTCACTCCTGATCTTTTGGGTGACTAAGAAAAAAATCGAATGTAAAAGGTCTGAAAACATTGGAGAGTTCGCCCCTCCTCATCCCACTTAAGTTATCGACTTTTAGAGAAATCTCTATCTGGTTTATTTTGAGTCAGGCGGACTTTTATTACTGTACTGAAAAATACACAATGATTACTTAGCCGAATTAGTCCGAAGCGTCCATCAATTTTTGAACTGGACACTTCGGCTAGGTCAGATCAAGCGGATTGGTGTGTTGGAGTTGCGGTTAGTGAAACACATAGTGCTTTCATGACGGCAATTGTATTTTTTTTAAGTTGGGTTGCCATCTTCACTGAAGGATTTGTAGAATAGAATTATTGTGAAATTTTATTCAAATATCACTTCTGTCCAAATCGAAAATGTGCATAGGCTAATTTAGGAGGTCTCACCTCAATAAACATGAGGCTTCCCGAAGCGCTGCTTAAAAGTAGGCCCTCCCGAGAC
>OGFY01000152.1_pt1 | contig 68732 bp, 67 predicted proteins | sample 1570951 | NCBI WGS metagenome assembly OGFY01 (sample SAMEA2581942, study PRJEB24529) | metagenome | biome: Human gut stool | place: China | collected 2011
CTTTGGATGGTGGTCGTATTGGTATCGCTTCCCAGGCACTTGGTCTTGCAGAGGGTGCACTGGAGAGAACAATCGAGTACACAAAGGAAAGAAAACAGTTTGGCCGTACAATCGCTCAGCAGCAGAATACACAGTTCCAGCTTGCTAATATGGCAACAAAGGTAGAGGCTGCTAAGAATCTTGTATACAAGGCTGCACTTAAGAAACAGCAGTTTGCTGATGGCGCTAGAGTTTCTTACTCTGTAGAGGCTGCTATGGCAAAATTGTTCGCAGCAGAGGTAGCAATGGAAGTTACTACAAAGTGTGTACAGTTGTTCGGTGGATATGGTTATATCAGAGAGTACGATGTAGAGCGTATGATGCGTGATGCTAAGATCACAGAGATTTACGAGGGAACTTCTGAAGTTCAGCGTATGGTAATCTCTGGTGCTCTTTTGAAGTAAGAACTGATAATTGCAAATTATATAAGACAAGGAGTGACATTGCCGTGAAAATTGTAGTATGTATAAAGCAGGTTCCAGATACCAAAGGCGGAGTAAAGTTTAATCCAGATGGTACACTGGACAGAGGTGCAATGCTTGCCATCATGAACCCTGATGATAAAGCAGGTTTGGAAGCAGCACTTAGAATTAAAGATGAAACAGGAGCAGAGGTTACTGTATTGACCATGGGTCTTCCAAAGGCTGAGGAAGTTCTTCGTGAAGCAATGGCTATGGGTGCAGATAACGGTATTTTGGTAACAGATCGTGTACTTGGTGGTGCTGATACTTGGGCTACTTCTACAACGATCGCAGGTGCTCTTAGAAACATTGATTATGATTTGATCATCACAGGTCGTCAGGCTATTGATGGTGATACCGCTCAGGTAGGACCACAGATTTCTGAGCATTTGGATATTCCGGTAATTTCCTATGCAAAGGATATTAAGGTAGAAGGTGACAGCGTTATTGTTGAGCGTCAGTACGATGATAGATATCATGTATTAAAGGCTAAAATGCCTTGTCTCGTAACAGCTCTTTCTGAGTTGAACGAGCCACGTTACATGACTCCTGGCGGAATCTTCGATGCATTTGATAAGGAGATCACTGTTTGGGGCAGAGCTGATTTGAAAGATGTTGATGACTCTAACTTAGGTTTGAAGGGTTCACCAACTAAGATTGCGAAAGCATCCGATAAGGTTAAAAAGGGTGCTGGTGAGAAAGTTACTCCAGATTCTCCGGATGAGGCAGTATCTTACATCATGAGCAAGTTAAAAGAGAAGCATGTAATCTAACAATAATAAGGAAAAGTGGTGACTAAAATGGGTTTAGAAGAATATAAGGGTGTCTATGTCTTTGCACAGCAGGTAGACAACGAATTAAGCGGTATCGCTTTTGAATTGCTTGGTAAAGCAAAAGAGTTAGCAGCTGATTTGAGCACAGATGTTACAGCAGTTCTGATCGGTTCTGGTGTAAAAGGTCTTGCAGATCAGTTGGCAGAGTACGGCGCAGATAAGGTTATCGTTGTAGATGATCCTGAGCTGAAAGAGTATAGAACAGAGCCATATGCGCATGCATTAGCTTCTGTCATCAATGAGTATAAGCCGGAAATCGTTTTGGTTGGTGCAACAGCAATTGGTCGTGATCTTGGTCCTCGTGTTTCTGCACGTGTTGCAACAGGTCTTACTGCTGACTGTACTGTACTTGAGATTGGTGATTTTCCAATCAATCCAGTTCCAAATCAGGAGCAGAAGCATAACCAGCTTCTTATGACACGTCCTGCATTTGGTGGTAACACAATCGCAACAATCGCTTGTCCGGACAACCGTCCTCAGATGGCAACTGTTCGTCCTGGTGTTATGCAGAAGATTGATCCAATTGCCGGTGCTAAGGCTGAGGTTATTGAGTACAATCCTGGTTTCACACCAAACAACAAATATGTTGAGATTTTGGATGTTGTTAAAGAATTGTCTGATACTGTAGATATTATGGATGCTAAGATCCTCGTATCCGGTGGTCGTGGTGTAGGTAGTGCTGAGAATTTCAAGATCCTTCAGGATCTTGCTGATGTGATCGGTGGTACAGTAAGCTGCTCCCGTGCCGTAGTAGATAATGGATGGCTTCCAAAAGAGCTTCAGGTTGGACAGACTGGTAAGACAGTTCGTCCTAACGTATATTTTGCAATCGGTATTTCCGGTGCAATTCAGCATACAGCAGGTATGGAAGAGTCTGACATCATTGTTGCAATCAACAAAGATGAGACAGCTCCAATCTTTGACGTAGCTGATTACGGTATTGTAGGCGACTTGAATAAGATCGTTCCTAAGCTCACAGAAGAGTTAAAAAAGGTTGTAAAATAATTCCTAAATAATTATTAAATTATTTGGAATAGCGGTTCTATTTAATGATAAAATAGGATATAATGAGACAGAACTTGGATCAGGTTCTGTCTCATTTTTTGTTTAAAAGGAAAATACTGTTGTGAATAGCAAGGAGATTTACGGTAAATTACAGTCTTCGAATATTTAAATAGAAATTGAGAACAACCGCCAAAGACTGCTCAGAAGTTTGAGTGGAATCACAAAACGTGAAATGTAAAAAGAAAAGAGGATGAAAGATGGAGTGGATCAAGACAATTATTTATGGTATTGTGGAGGGCATTACGGAATGGCTTCCAATCAGTAGTACCGGACATATGATCTTATTAGAGAAAATCATGCCGATGAAGGTATCTTCCGATTTTTGGGAGATGTATCTGGTTGTCATACAGTTGGGGGCGATCTTAGCTGTTGTATTAATGTTTTGGAATCAGCTATGGCCATTTTGCAGCAAGGAAAAAGGTTATATTAAAAAGGATACATTTTCGATGTGGTTTAAGATTATTGTTGCCTGTGTGCCGGCAGCAGTAGTTGAGCTGGTGTGGGGAGATCAATTAGAAGCAGCCTTTTATCATTATCAAGTGGTTGCATTAATGTTGATATTGGTTGGTATCGTGTTTTTGATCGTAGAACGCTGGAACAAGGGACGTGATGCCAAGGTGACAACCATCGCACAGATTACGTATCGTGCCGCATTTATGATCGGTATGTTTCAGTTGATCGCGGCATTATTCCCGGGAACATCCAGATCCGGTGCAACGATCATCGGTGGTTTAGTGATCGGACTTTCCCGTACCGTAGCGGCGGAGTTCACATTCTTCTTGGCGATTCCGGTCATGTTTGGTGCTAGTTTGATGAAAGTGATGCATTTTGGACTACATTTTTCCGGTTATGAATTAGGGATGCTGTTATTGGGAATGTTTACCGCATTTTTGGTATCCGTGCTCGTTATTCGTTTCTTAATGGATTATATTCGAAAGCATGATTTTAAGCCGTTTGGATGGTATCGTATCGTATTAGGAATTCTTGTTTTGGTTTATTTTGGCATTGGTGCATAACCCAAACAATAGAAACACACCTCATATTTGACAGATTGCTCATTTAGGATTAAGATAATGAGGACTATACTGATAGTATTTTTGCAAAGAAATGAGGGATAGTTTTGAATTTTCGTAGAATTGATAAGAATACAGTGCAGTGTCGTATGTCCGAAGAGGAAATGGAGGAATATGGATTTAAGATCGAGGATTTCTTCACGGATCAGGACAAAGCACGTGAGTTTTTGGAGCAGTTGGTAGAACGAGCAGAGGAAGAAGTCGGCTATGAAGTTGAAGGCGGCGTTGTGTCCATGCAATTGATGCGCATGCCTGATAATTCCCTGATCATTACATTTTCTGATCAAAGTCCGGAGGGAATGAATAATATGCTGAATCAAATCCGACATCTTGCCGGATCTATTGATGATGAGACCGCAGAAGCTATTGTAGAAGGACTCAAGAATGGCGAGATACCTGATGTGGACGATCAGGCAGCGATACATACCAGCGAAAATATGGATCTATTTCAAAAGAAAAACACGGTAGATGCCGATAAAGAGAATTATCAAAAGCATATGAAGGATCTTGCTAAGATAAGGCGGGATAAGGAGAAAAGCTTGATAAGTTCGGCAAAGGTGTATTCCTTTGATAATTTGGATGGATTGGAGCAGTTCGCTGCAGATTTTTATACCAAAAAGAATATTAATAGCAAGTTGTTTCGAGATCAGAACAGTGGAACATATTATCTGCTGATCAAAAAGGGAAAATTAAAGATGGACGAGTATCAGTATTTATGTCGCAGATTGTCGGATTATGGAACAATTTGCTCACCCCGTCCTTATATGGAGCAGTATTGCAAAGAGCATTATAAATGTTTGATCAGCAAGCATGCGATCAGAGCACTGCAGGCATACTGTTTATAAATGGAGAACGGATATGAAATATGACTTTGATTTAGAAGATCACAGTAAAAAGAGAAAAGAAATATTTCTTCGTGTTTTACTGTGTGCTTTAGAAATAGGCGTAGTATTATTTGTGGCATATGCAATTACCCATTTTGGCCTGGAAAAAATGACGGTATCCGGGAAATATATGAGTCCTACCTTGAAAGATGGGGATGAGATCCTGATCAATAAGATGTGCTATCGTCTGCACAAGGTTAGACGAAATGACGTTGTGGTTGTTAAACACAATGGAGCGCAGCATAATTATTATACTGTGGAGCGTGTGATCGGTTTGCCTGGAGAAAAGGTTCAGATCAAAGATGGGGAAGTGTATATTGATGGCGATAAGTTAAAGGAGAAGTATAGATTTCCGACCATGGAAAATGGTGGACTTGCACTGGAAGAGTTTACCCTTTCAGAAGGAGAGTACTTTATGCTTTGTGACAATCGTAATGAGTGTGAAGACAGCCGCAATGCAAATGTCGGTAATGTTATGTCGGAAAATATTGTTGGTAAGGCATGGATCCGTACCAATCATTTTACGTTGGTAAACAGGATCAATGGATTTGAACAGAAACACGCAGATCCGTCGGCAAGTCCGACAGCGAGTGCTGCGGCAAATTAGTACGTAGTTTGAAATGGAGGATAAATATGCAGTTTCAATGGTATCCGGGTCATATGACTAAGGCGAAACGTGCAATGCAGGAAGACATAAAACTGATCGATGTTATTATTGAGTTGGTAGATTCGAGAGTGCCATATAGCAGCAAGAATCCAGACATTGATCAGTTGGCAAATGGAAAATCACGTATACTGTTGATGAATAAATATGATCTGGCAGATCCGGTGCGGACAGACCAGTGGGTGCAGTATTATGAGCAAAAGGGTTATTTTGTAGCGAAAGTGAATTCCAAGAATGGAAAAGGTGTGAAAGCTGTTCATAATGTTATTCAGGCAGCGTGTAAAGAAAAAATAGAAAGAGATCGGAGACACGGTATTTTGAATCGTCCGATCCGCGCGATGATCGTGGGAATACCAAACGTTGGAAAATCAACTTTTATTAACAGCTTTGCCGGTAAAGCTTGTACCAAAACAGGTAATAAACCGGGTGTTACAAAAGGAAAGCAGTGGATTCGTTTGAATAAGATGGAGGAGCTGTTAGATACGCCGGGTATCCTTTGGCCTAAGTTCGAAGATCAGGAAGTTGGATTACGCCTAGCCTATATTGGATCCATTAAGGATGAGTTATATAATATTTACGAATTAAGCGTTTTACTGCTTCAGTATTTGCGGGAGAATTATCCGAATGCTGTCAGTAACTTTTATGGAATAGCAGAGGAAAAGACCAGTGAAGAGACATTGAAGCAGATAGCAGAGAAAAGAGGATGTTTGAAGGCTGGTGGAGAATTTGATCTGGATAAGGCTGCCAAATGTCTGATTGACGATTTCCGGGCAGGAAAGTTAGGGGCGATCAGTTTGGAAATGCCTCAGTAATTCTTCTATGTTAGGAAAGTAGAACACTTAGGCTTTAATAACGAGCAGAAATGGGGAACAGTATGTACGATAAGAACGAAATCGAGGATAGTCTTGAGTTTTGTCGTCAAATAAAAGAATACGAGGATATATCTGCTACAGATAAGGGCACTGCAAATGAATCGCAGGACAAGTCGTTATCTGTTATGGCGGAGGAAATGGAAACACAGTCACACTCATGGGATCATATTTTGCAAGAACAGGATCCGGTGAGTGTTGATTTTGATGCTGTAAAACCATTTATTGCCCCGCCGGAACCAGAGACGTCGGCCAAAGCGATGGGCGGTTTGCTGGAGAAAGAAGAAGAGGCCAAACGTATACAGGAAAAGCAGCGTGAACAGGCGAGACAGAAGGCGCTTGCGCGAGCTGAGGCAGCCAAAAAGGCAAACGAAGAAGCTGTACGACTTAAGGCAGAACAGGAAAGAAAGGCGGCAGAAGAAGCAGCCAGACTTAAGGCAGAACAGGAAAGAAAAGCAGCAAAAGAGGCTGCTTTAGAGCAACACCGGCATGAGTTGGAGCAGCAGAATAAATTACAGCAGCAGCGGGCAGAGACAGAAGCGTTAGCAAGAAAACAACAACAGTTGGAAGAAGCGGAAGCACAACGTATTGCACAGGCACAACGAGAGGCAGTTGCCAGAACTCGTGCTAAACTACAGCAGCAGCGACAACAGGAGCTTGCAAAACAACAAGAAACATTACGTCAACAGGAGCTTGCAAAGCAGGAATCAATCCGAAGACAGGAATTGGAAAGACAGAGAGAGGTTCAGGCAAGGCAGGAGGCAATGCGGCTTCGGGAGCAGGAGAAGCAAGCAAGACAGCTTGCGGCGAAACAGGAGCAGCTTCAGCGTGAGGAAGAGGCGAGAGCGCATACTGCAGCAATGAAACAGGCACGTCAGCAGATGGAAGTGCAGAGTCGGAGACAGGCAGATCAGGCAGAACAGCTACGATTGCGCATAGAAGCACAAAAACAGCAGACGGAGCAGGAACAACTGCGTATAGAACAGGAACAGCAGCAGAGAATACAAAAACAGCGTGAGGCAGAAAGTGCTGCACGTGAAACCTTTATACAGAGCAATAGCTCTTTGGCAGCAGAGCGTCAGCGTGCAGCGATGGAGGCAGAAGCTGAAGCAAGAATACTACAGGAACGTGCAGAGGAGCTGAAACGTCAGGCAGAAGTTGCAGCCTTGGAAGCGCGTATTCATCAGCTTGAGCAGGAATCTGCGAGAGCCAGAGGAGAGTATGCTGCAAGTTATGGTACACAGAGTGCGACACAACAGCCGGTATATACTGATCCGCTTGCACAGAGCAGGATACAGCAGCCGGTGTATATTGATCCACATACACAGAACAGGACACAGCAACCGGTATATACTGACCCTCGTACACAAAATACAGCGCAGCAGATGTATACAGGAACCAGTGCATCTGGCTATCCGGGACAGACGCAAACTGCGGCAGGTAGTGTCAGTAAGCAGAAATTATCTGAGAAACAGATCAATGAAATCTTTGCTCAAGGATTAGAGAAAGAGCGTAAAGAATCACGTGCAAAAAGAAATGCATTGATTCAGCGGCAGGCAGATAAAGAAAATGCCAGAATTCGTCAGGAACGTGCAGAGAATGGTGTGAAACCACCGGTAGAGCGTGTACTTGATATGGTAAAGGCTGGTAAGGACAAAGCGGTCGATATTCTATCGGATGTGTTCCATACGGTGAAAGAAAAGTCCGAAGATCCAGAGTTACAGGAACAAAAGACGAAAGCTTCACGTTTATTTGGAAATCTTTTAGTCATTGCCATCTGTGTATTTATTGCATATTGTGTTGCATCAGTTGTGACCTCTTTCGTTGCAAATCCAACGAAAGTAGAAGGCGAATCAATGGAATCTACGTTGACCAATGGGGATACAGTATTGATCCAGAAAATGAGTTATTATTTTGGAGATCCCAAACGGTATGATGTCGTCGTATTTCCGGTGCCTTACTACAATTCGGATACCAAATACATTAAGCGTGTTATTGGACTGCCTGGAGAGACAGTGCAGATCATAGAGGGAAAAGTATATATTAATGGCAAAGAATTAAAAGATGACACTTATGGAAAAGATAAAGTGATCGATGATCCGGGAGATGCGGTGGAGCCGATCACATTAGCGGATGATGAGTATTTTGTACTGGGAGATAACCGTAATATGAGTACGGACAGTCGAAGCAGTTATGTAGGGCTGATAAGGCGTAAAAGCATTATCGGAAAGGCTTGTGCACGTATTTTCCCACTCTCAAAAATGGGAGGCATTGCCGGGTAAGACAACAGTAAGGAGGAGCTTATGAGTGATATCAAGTCGATCGCACAGATCAAGCAGGAGTTTGAACAGTCAGGTGACGACAAAGAGGCTCTTTATGTGCAATATGCCGGAGATTCCCGGAAAGGGGTTCAAAATCTTATTACAAAATATCAAAAAGAAGCGCAAAAACTTGTGAAAGAGCGGGAACGCTTAGAGACAATGCGTTTTTTTGAACATAAATACAGTGAATATCATGCGATCTGCGGGATCGATGAGGCGGGCAGAGGTCCGCTTGCCGGTCCGGTAGTAGCTGGAGCAGTGATCCTGCCGGAAGATGTGGAAATTTTATATCTGAATGATTCTAAAAAATTATCGGCTGCGCGCAGGGAAGAATTGTATGAGGAGATCAAGGAAAAGGCGATTTGTTATGGCGTAGGGATTGCATCGCCAGAGCGGATCGATCAGATCAACATATTACAGGCAACATATGAGGCGATGCGGGATGCTATAGCAGCTTTGATGCCGGCACCTGATCTGTTGTTAGTAGATGCCGTGCACATTCCGGAGGTTGAGACGAAACAGGTGGGCATCATCAAAGGAGATGCCAAAAGTGTTTCTATTGCGGCGGCAAGTATCATCGCAAAAGTAACAAGAGATCATATGATGATGGAAATGGATGCATTATATCCAGAGTATGGATTTGCAGGTCATAAGGGATATGGGGCAGCAAAACATATTGAAGCAATTAAAAAGTATGGACCCTGCCCGATCCATCGCAGAACATTTATTAAGAATTTTATGGAGTGAGATGGCTTATGGAACAAAAGCATCAGGGGAAAATTTATGGGCGTGATGTCATGAAACAGGTGCGGAAACGTTCGGCTGTTGCATTGGAATACGAACCGGAAAAAGATCGTGCGCCAAAAGTGGTTGCCAGTGGACGCGGGCACGTGGCAGAGCGTATTTTGGATACTGCCAGAGAGCATGATATCCCGGTACATCAGGATGCAGGGCTGACGAAGAGTCTGGAGAATGTTGAGATCGGTGAGTTTATACCGCCTGAGCTGTATCAAGTGGTAGCGGAAGTGTTGGTATTTGTAGATTCTATGGATAAGATCAAGGGTAAATGGGACGTTGATCGCTTGAAGAAGTAAGGTCACCAGTAAAAGAGATGTTTGTCATTTGAAGAAGCAGGTGCATTAGTCAAAGGGATGTATATCATTTGAGACAGAAAGTGCACCAGTAAAAGAGATATTTGTCATTTGAAGAAGTAAGGTCATGGGTGGATTTAATGGGAAAGAATAATCGTCAGATAGGATCAAAATATGAGCAGCTTGCAGCGGATTATTTGAAAAAGCAGGGATATTGCATTGTAGAACGTAATTATTATACCCCCTATGGAGAAATTGATATTATAGCACAGCAGGATGAAGTGTTGGTTTTCGTGGAGATTAAATATCGCAGCAACCGTCGTTATAGTGCAGCTACGGATGCGGTAGATCATCGCAAACAATGGAGAATCAGTAAATCTGCAATGTATTATTATGCCTATCATGGCTATGAGGAACAAAGACCTTGTCGTTTTGACGTGATCACAGTGCAGGGGAGTGCGGTAACGCATATACAAGATGCATTTGATTATTGCGGCTAAAAAGGAGGAAAATAATGCGAAAAAAATGGAGCAGAGAAGCTTTTGAGAAAAAGTTTGGTAGTGTAGAATGGAGTCAGAATAAAAATACACCGGAGGCTAAGGAATACGAACGTATGTCATCGCAGTACTCGACATATATGGAAATACAAAATGGCATCCCAGTGCTGCGATTTTCTTGTTTTGATCCTTGGAAAGACTGGATGGGGGCAGCGTTTTCGACACGGTTAGGTGGTGTTAGCGAAGGGTATTTATCCAGTATGAATTTTGGCTGGAAACAGGGAGATGACCTGGAAAATGTAAAAGAAAATTACCGTTTGTTTGCCGGGGCGATCGGCGTCAGCGCAGATGACTATGTATTTTCGGATCAGGTGCATGATACAAAGGTAGTAAGTGTTACAAAAGAGCATACGGCAGGACCGGAATTACACAGGAAACTTCAGGGAATAGATGGTCTTATTACGGCAGAAGAAAATGTTGTTCTTGCAACATCTTATGCAGACTGTGTTCCATTATTCATTGTGGATCCGAAGCACCGCATTGTAGCCGCGTCTCATTCCGGCTGGCGGGGAACAGTTGGTCAGATTGGCCGCAAAACAATAGAAATGATGGTTCAGCAATATGGTTCAGATCCGAAGGATATGGCTTGTGTCATTGGACCATCGATCTGTCAACAATGTTATGAAGTAAGTGAAGATGTAGTGAGTGCACTAAGCTGCGTATATGCAGAAGATCAGATGCGTCAGATTGCTGAACCGGGTAGAGAACCGGGCAAATATCAGTTAGATCTCTGGGCAGCCTGTTATGAAACATTAAAAGAAGCAGGTGTTCCTCCGAAGTCGATCCAGGTATCCGGAGTGTGCACCTGCTGTCATAAAGATCTGTTATTTTCACACCGTGCAACTGCCGGCAAACGTGGCAATTTGAACGGATTTATTTGGAAGAAATGTTCTTAGAACGTTCTTCTAACAATTCCTGAATACGCTTTGTTGCATTCATAATGTCATTGACAGATGTGTCGTGATTAAGAGTATCAATGATCAGTGCAATGTAACGGCTCAGATCTACGTTATGATAATAAGGACGTTCCTTTAGAGCGGAAGGGCAGTAGCAAAGGTTTGTTGTGTAAATATGATCAAATACCTTTTCTTTGTATACCTGATCAAGTTCCTCCAGTCCGTCATTGAATAAACCAAACGTTGCACAGATAATAACGCGTGCAGCGTTTCTTTTTTTGAGTTCTTTGGCAACTTCCAGTACTGTTTTGCCGGAAGCAATCATATCGTCCACAATGATCACATCTTTGCCGGAAACATCATTACCAAGGAATTCCATGGAGATCACAGGATGCTCTCCATTCACCAGTGTAGAATAGTTGCGGCGTTTGAAAAACATACCCATATCGACACCAAGCTGGTTGGAATAAAATACCGCACGGCGCATACCGCCCTCATCCGGGCTGATCGTCATTAAATGTTCATTATCCACAATAAGATCCGGCATATCATTTAGGATTGTCGAGATAAATTGATATGATGTGAAGAAATTATCAAATCCGTTGTTAGGGATGGCATTCTGGACGCGATTGTCATGCGCGTCAAAAGTAATGATCGTTTCAACGCCCATGCGGATCAGTTCCTGCATTGCCTGTGCACAGTCTAAGGATTCATTGATCAGACGCACGTGCTGTCTGCCTTCATACAAATATGGCATGATCACAGTGATTCGTCTTGGATGTCCGCTACAGGCCATGATGACACGCTTTAGATCCATAAAATGATCATCGGGTGACATATGCGTCTTATTGCCATGCATATCATACGTCTCATGATAGTTGACAGTATCCGATATAATGAATAGATCGCTTCCTCGGATCGATTCGTTGACGACAGCACGTCCTTCTCCGGTCCCGAAGCGAAGACATTCAAAGTCAACCAAATAGTTGTCGATGGAATAATCTGATGTCATAAAATCCGGTTTGTTTGAAGCTGCAAGAGCTTCTTTACGTCTTGCAATGATGATCTCATTTACTCGTTTACCGATTTCACTACAGCCACCCATTGCCACGATCTTAAGTGGAGCGAGAGGCATTGCATCCTGTAATTTTCTGTTTGCCATGATCTTATTTCTCCATTCTGTAAATAACCGATTTTATTCTAATGTTCTGCTCACGATCCTGTCTGGAGAGAACAAAGAATTGTCCTATAAAAATATACCGTGTTTTAGTTTTTCAGTCAATAGACTTTCTTTTTTGGTCGTTTTATGGTATAACGTAGAGTGTTGTATATTGTGACAAAGTGTTTTTTGGATCGAATTTTGTTCTAAAATAACAGGAAAATATACGGTTTGAGAGATAAATCGTGGATTGGTAAAGGCCAAAATAAGGAGGAATATTGTGAGAAATTTAAAGAAGTATTTTGCAACTGCACTGTGCGTTGCATTGTGTGTAACAACATTAGCAGGATGTGGCAAGAAAAAGACGACAGAGCAGAAGGTGGAGAATATTGATTATCAGAAAGCGGTTACTTTGACAGAATACAAAAAAGTTACGCTCAAAAAAACAGATATTGAGTCAAAGCTCAAGACGCAGATCGATCAGTTGTTGGATCAGAATAAAACGTATGAGGCTGTGAAGAAAGGAACGGTAGCAAATGGAGATACGGTCAATATTTTCTATGTAGGAAAAGTAGACGGTAAAGCATTTGACGGTGGATCTTTGACAAAAGATACCAACCCATCCGGTTACGATCTTACGATCGGTTCTAATACGTTTATTGACGGTTTCGAAAAGGCATTGATCGGTAAGAAGATTGGTTCAACCTGTGACATTAAGCTTACTTTCCCGGAGAAGTATTCGGTCAATTCGGATCTTGCAGGAAAGCCGGCAGTATTTACGGTAACGATCAATTCTAAGCGTGGTAAGGCAAATGTGCCAAAGTTTGATGATACATTTGTAAAGAACAATGTGTCCGGCTATAATACAGCCAAGGAGTATCAGGCAAAACTTCGCGAGGATGTTGTAAAAGATATGGCATGGGACAAAGTTGTATCGGATTCCAAGATTTCCAATTATCCAAAGCAGTTGATCGAGGATAACAAGACTCGTCTGGAAACTGCTTTAAATACGTATCTGAAACAGCAGAATACGACATTAGATGATTATATTTCAGCACAGAATATGACAAAAGACAGCTATGAATCACAAAAAGAGCAAACTGCTAAGGATGCAGCCGGTGAAGAAGTTGTTTACAATGCAATTGCTGAAAAAGAGAACCTGGAAATTACGAACAAAGAGTATAAAAGCGAGTTGGACAAGCTTTTAACGAATACCGGAAGTAAGAATGAGAAAGAATTGAATAAGACATTTAAGTCTTATTATGGATTTGATGCGAAAACAATTGTAAAGAAAGATCTTTTACGTGAGAAAGTACTCTCTTATCTCGTAAAGAATGTTGTTGAGCAATAATGCAGTGATTGTGTCGGAGCACACTTGACACAGAGGTTGTAATGCATGGAAAATGTGTGCAGAAATGAGGAAAGATATGAGTAAACCAATTGTGGCTATCGTTGGAAGACCAAATGTTGGTAAGTCAACGCTGTTTAATATGATCGCCGGAGAGCGGATCGCAATTGTCAAAGATACGCCAGGTGTAACAAGAGATCGTATTTATGCGGAAGTTAGCTGGCTGAATCATAATTTTACATTGATGGATACCGGTGGTATTGAGCCGGAGACAAGCAATCAGATGCTGCGCAGCATGCGAGAACAGGCGGAAATGGCGATTGAAATGGCTGATGTCGTCATGTTTGTCGTAGATGTGCAGCAGGGTGTTCTGGATGCGGATTATAAGGTGGCTGATATGCTGCGCAAGGCGCACAAAGATATCGTATTGGTCGTTAACAAGGTAGATAATTACGACAAGATGCTCCCGGATGTCTATGAGTTTTATAATCTGGGAATTGGGGATCCACATCCTATCTCCTCTCTGAATAAGATGGGACTGGGTGATATGCTGGATGAAGTAACCGCATTGTTCCCAAAAGATCTGGAAGAGGAAGAGGATGAGAGACCGCGTATCGCAATCGTTGGTAAGCCCAATGTTGGTAAATCCTCTTTGATCAATAAACTGTTAGGAGAGAACCGTGTGATCGTATCGGATGTAGCCGGTACGACTCGTGATGCGATCGATACTGACATCTGCTGGGAAGGTAAAGACTATGTGTTTATTGATACAGCGGGACTCAGACGCAAAAATAAGATCAAGGAAGAAATTGAGCGATATAGTATTTTGCGAACGGTATCGGCAGTAGAACGTGCTGATGTGGTCGTGCTGATGATTGATGCCGAGGAAGGCATTACGGAGCAGGATGCCAAGATTGCAGGTATTGCACATGACCGCGGACGCGGTATGATCATTGCGGTTAATAAATGGGATGCCATTGAGAAAGACAATCATTCGGTTAAGAAATTTACCAATGAAATCCGCAATACATTATCGTTTATGCCGTATGCGGAGATCTTATTTATCTCGGCCAAGACCGGGCAGCGTATTCCAAAGTTGTTTGATGCATTAGAGACGGTAATCCAGAATCATTCGATGCGTATTGCTACCGGAGTGGTCAATGAGATCTTGATGGAGGCAGTTGCCATGCAGCAGCCACCTTCAGACAAAGGACGCCGTTTGAAGATTTACTATATGACGCAGGTGAGTGTGAAACCACCGACTTTTGTTGTCTTTGTAAATGATAAACGGCTAATGCATTTTTCGTATACCCGTTATTTGGAGAATAAAATACGAGAAGCGTTTGGCTTTGCAGGAACGCCACTGCGATTTCTGATTCGCGAGCGCAGTAAAAAATAAAAGTGATTAGGAGAGGTAAAAGATGATGTTGTACCGTATCATTTGTCTGGTGATTGGTTATTTTTGCGGATGTATATCCAGCGGTTATTTTGTTGGCAAACTGTATCATATGGATATTCGAACAAAGGGAAGCGGTAATGCAGGAACAACGAATGTGCTTCGAACACTCGGTAAGCTTCCGGCACTTATTACATTTGTCGGCGATTTGGCAAAAGCAATCGTTCCCATTGTGATCATCCGCTGTCTGTTTCAAGGTGAAGAAGCCTATTTATTATGCTTATACCTTGGTTTAGGCGTTGTTTTAGGACACAATTTTCCATTCTATTTAAGATTTAAAGGCGGTAAAGGAATTGCAGTTACGGCGGCCGTTGTATTATCGGCAGCCAATCCGATCATGATACCGATCGGTCTTGCGATTTTTATTATTGCAGTCGCTATAACACGGTATGTATCAGTGGGATCATTATTTGTAGCCTGGTATATCCCGGTGAATACATTGGTATTTCATTGGCTGGATGGAAAGAATCCGTTGTTTTTACATATGATGATCTTAAGTTTATTATTTACCGTGTTGGCTTATGTGCAGCACAGACAGAATATTGTCAGGCTGTTCCATGGTACGGAGAATAAGATTGGGGCAAAAAAGGAGGAGAAGGTAAATGAGTAAAGTAAGCTTTTTGGGGGCAGGCAGCTGGGGTACTGCTCTGGCAATCATGTTAGCACAAAACGGACATGATGTTACTCTTTGGTCAAAAGTGCAGGCTGAGGTGGATATGCTGCAGCAGCACAGAGAACATATTCATCGTTTGCCGGGTGTGAAACTACCGGATTCTATTGTTGTCACTTCAGACTTAAAACAGGCCTGCGAGGGCAATGATCTGATTGTCTTTTCGGTAGCATCTCCGTTCGTTCGCGCAACGGCAAAAGAGGCAGCAGTTTATATACCTGAGGGACAGCGTGTTGTCAATGTGGCAAAAGGCATTGAGGAAGATACGTTGATGACATTGTGTGATATTATCAAGCAGGAAATTCCGTGTGCAGAAGTTGCTGTTTTGTCCGGACCAAGCCATGCAGAGGAAGTTTCGATTGGAATGCCGACAACCGTTGTGGTAGGGGCGAAGACGAAAGAGTTCGCCTGCTATCTGCAAGAAGTTTTTATGAACGATCGTTTTCGAGTATATACCAGCTCTGACATGATCGGCATCGAACTTGGTGGCTCGATCAAAAATGTGATTGCCTTAGCGGCGGGTGTCAGTGTGGGACTTGGCTGTGGTGATAATACCATGGCAGCGTTGATCACCAGGGGAATTACCGAAATTGCCAGACTTGGAATTGCGATGGGAGGACGTTTGGAAACGTTTGCAGGATTGTCAGGTATCGGTGATCTGATCGTTACTTGTACGAGCAGACACAGCCGCAATCACAACGCAGGTGTATTGATCGGTAAAGGCTATACGATGGACGAAGCGATGAAAGAGGTTAAACAGGTTGTAGAGGGTGTTTATTCGGCGAAAGCGGCAAAGAAACTAGCCGAGAAATATCAGGTCAGCATGCCAATCGTATCAGAAATCAATGAGGTGCTTTTTGGAAATCTATCAGCAAAAGACGCGCTGGCAAATTTATTGACGAGAGATCGTTGTGAAGAGTATCCAAACGATCCATGGCAGCAATAAATCCGACACGTGCGCAGTATCCAACTGTTGTATTGCGGTGGAAATAGGAATATCTGTGCCGGTTGTCTCATATATACTATCAAAAGTGATCAGTGTTGGAGAATATGTGATGAGACAGCAGGAATATAAAAAACAGAATAAGGTTGTTTTAGAGGGGATAGAACCGGTAGAAAGCCGGGAGGAACGTCTTCATATGGCTCGACAAGCATTTGGCCGGGAAAATATGACATATGAAACGGCAAAACGCTCTGAGCATCCCGGTCGTCTGCTCCGGTTGGTGACGGCAGGGATGCTTTTTAGTATAGCAGTGTGCTATTGTTTACAAAATGGTTCTGTTTTTGGGTACGATAAGGAGTGGATTGAGCAATGTCTCATGGATAATCACTTGTGGGAACAGGTGTCAGATGCTGTTGCACAGGGCATAAGTCAATTTACAAAATAAAAGTATAGGATACAAAGAGGCGGGATTTTTACCGGTGAACGTCTTTTTGTCAAGAAATGAGGATGAACATGAGAAAACTGGCATTGAGCGATGAGGTACTTTTGTCGGTGGAAAAACCGGCCAGATATATTGGCGGCGAGATCAATATGGTGAAAAAGGATCCCTCAAAAGTTGATATACGTTTTTGTATGTGTTTCCCGGATGTTTATGAGATTGGTATGTCACATCTTGGGATTCAAATATTATATGATATGTTTAATACGCGAGAGGATATATACTGCGAGCGTGTCTATTCACCATGGGTGGATCTGGATAAGATCATGCGGGAGCAAAAGATCCCGTTGTTTGCATTAGAGTCACAGGATCCTATCAAAGAATTTGATTTTTTGGGGATCACGTTGCAGTATGAAATGTGTTATACCAATATTTTGCAGGTGTTAGATCTTTCACAGATACCGCTGAAAGCAGTCGATAGAACGATGGAGGATCCTTTTGTGATCGGCGGCGGTCCATGCTCGTATAATCCGGAACCGATTGCAGACTTTTTTGATATGTTTTATATCGGAGAAGGAGAGACGGTATATTTTGATCTGATGGATACGTATAAAGAATGGAAAAAGACCGGTGAAGACAGGGTGGCATTTCTCAAACGTGCGGCACAGATCCCGGGCATTTATGTGCCGATGTTTTATGAGGCGAGTTACAATGAGGATGGAACATTGGCAGATTTTTATCCGATTTGTGAAGAGGCACCGAAGAAAGTGATAAAGCAGGTGGAGGACAAGATGTCAGACACCTTTTATCCGGAGAAACCGCTTGTACCTTATACCAAGGCAACACAGGAACGTGTCGTATTAGAGATTCAGCGCGGCTGTATTCGCGGATGCCGATTTTGTCAGGCGGGAATGCTGTATCGACCGATCCGTCCGCGCAGCTTGGAATTTTTGAAAGATCATGCCAGAAAAATGTTAGAATCCACGGGGTATGATGAGATCTCCTTAAGTTCCCTCAGCTCCAGCGATTACAAGGAACTGCCGGAATTAGTATATTGGCTGATCGATGAATACCGGGACAAAGGGGTAAATATTTCGCTGCCGTCTTTGCGTATTGATGCGTTTGCGTTGGATGTAATGTCGAAAGTACAGGATATTCGCAAAAGCAGTCTGACGTTTGCACCGGAGGCAGGATCACAGCGTATGCGTAATGTGATCAACAAAGGTTTGACAGAAGAGGTGATCTTAAAAGGTGCTATGGATGCGTTCCGCGGTGGTTGGAATCGAGTAAAACTGTATTTCATGTTAGGACTTCCGGGAGAGCAGGAAGATGACATTGTGGGGATCGCAGAGCTGTCAGATAAGATTGCCAGAGAATATTATACGTTGCCGAAGGATCAGAGAAACGGCAAAGTAAACATTGTAACGAGTACGTCGATCTTTGTACCAAAGCCTTTTACACCGTTCCAATGGGCACCGATGAATACAAAGGAGCAGGCGAAGGAAAAGCGTTTCTTTTTGTTGGACAAGATCAAAAATCAGCTTAATGCAAAGAGTATCAAATATAATTGTCATGATGCGGATGTATCGGAGTTGGAGGGTGTGTTTGCCAGAGGAGACCGCAGACTGAATGATGTGATCCTTCAAGCATATCAGGATGGCTGTTTCTATGATGCGTGGAGCGAGTATTTCCACTATGACCGCTGGCAGAAAGCAATGGAAGATCATGGGCTCACCATGGCATTTTATAATGGAAGAACGCGTGACGAGGACGAGCTGTTTCCGTGGGATTTCATTGATATTGGAGTAACGAAGGAGTTTATGCTGCGGGAATATAAACGATCTCTGGCGGAAGAAGTGACACCAAACTGCCGCGCAAAATGTGCCGGCTGTGGTGCTGCAAAATTTGGCTGTGGTGTCTGCGTTGAGGCGAGAAATTAGAAAGGAACGGGAAATAGATGAAGACCAGAATTAAGTTTTCCAAGTGTGGATCGATGCGTTTTGTTGGACATTTGGATGTTATGCGTTATTTTCAGAAGGCTTTTCGACGTGCGCAGATCCCGGTCAGTTACAGTCAGGGATTTTCACCGCATCAGTTGATGTCTTTTTCTTCACCGCTTGGTATCGGATTAAGCAGTGACGGAGAGTATATGGATCTGACGCTGGATCAGGTGGAAGATGCTGACCGGATCGTAGAGCAGATGAATGAGCAGATGAATGAGGAAATCCGGGTTCGGAATCTTACCATCTTAAAGGATGATGCAAGACCGTCGATGGCAATGTTAGCAGCCTGTGATTATATGATCGCGGCCAAACCGGACAAGACCTCCTTTTTGGAGAGAGTAGATCTGGAGGAGCTGGTGCACCGCTTTATGGAGCAGACTTCGATCACGATCCTCAAAAAGACCAAGCGTTCGGAGAAAGAAGTGGATATTCGGGATAATATCTATCACTTATCAACTGGTTTGGAGCAATTGCAGGGGCATACCGGTATGAAGTACGAAGAGAGCTGCCTGGAGGGGTCTGCGTACCGCCCGCTGCTCTATATGCAGCTTACAGCAGGCAGTGTGGTAAATATAAAACCGGAGCTGGTCTTAGAGGCGATGGCGGCATTTGCCGGAGATACCTTTTCGTTTTTGGATGTTCAGATCCATCGACTGGAAATGTATGGTGATGCAGATGGCAAAAAAGGCGAGGTGCATACGTTTTCTTCAGAAACACCATGTCGTTTGCTGCCTTTGTCCGAATACGATAAAGCATAAAAGGTGAAAGGCGTGGTTAATAGCGTGAAAGAAGAGTTGTTAGTGACACGCAGAGAGGACAAGATCCTTTTTGCGAGAGTGCAGGATGGAAAGATTGTTCAATTACAGGCAGAAGATTCGGATGGCGGTATTTTGGGCAATATCTATGTTGCCAAAGTGCGCAATATAGTAAAAAATATTAATGCGGCTTTTGTCGAGTTTGCCAAAGGACAGATGGGTTATCTTCCTCTGACAGGACAGATTGCACCGATTCATACCGATGGAACACCGAGAAACGATGACCGTATATTGATCGGTGATGAATTGATTGTTCAGGTGACAAAGGAGGCAGTGAAAACAAAGCCACCGACGGTATCCTGTGCGATAGAGCTGCCTGGCAGATATGCGGTTCTTACCCGCAAAAATGGAATTGTAACGAGTGTGTCAAAAAAGATCCAAGATGAGGACAAGCGGGAAAACTTACGCTGCATTTTGCAGGAATATGCCGGTGAATCTTATGGGTTTGTGGCGAGAACCAACAGTGCCTCCTGTGAGGAAATGACGTTACGGGGGGAGATCGAAGGACTGGTAAAACAGTATGAACAGATTACAAAACAGGGAATACATCGAACGGTATATAGTGTGTTGTACCGTGCAGCAGATGGCTATCTGTCCCAAATTAGGGATAGCTTGGGCGGTCAGTCAACCGGCATTTTGACCGACGATGAAGAATTATATGCTCAGATCCAAACATATTTGGAAACCGGTGGGTTGCAGGACAGTATGCCGCTAACACTATGGGATCCGGATCATGGGAAAATGGATGCGGTATATGATATCAGCCGGACAATCGAGAAAGTGTTACGTCCTAAAGTTTGGCTTCGGGGCGGTGGTTATCTGATCATTCAGCCAACCGAGGCATTGATCGCTATTGATGTGAATACCGGCAAGGCAATTTCTAAAAAGAAAGATGTGGAAAAGACGTTTTTGAAGGTCAATATGGAAGCGGTAGAGGAGATCGCCAGACAGTTGCGTTTGCGAAATCTTTCCGGCATGATATTGATTGATTTTATTGATATGAAAGATCCTGAACACAAAGAAAAGGTGCTTCAGGCGTTGGAACGGGCGACAGCGAAAGATCCCGTTCAGACAACGGTTGTCGATATGACAGCGTTAGGTCTGGTAGAGGTAACTCGCAAAAAAGTTCGCAAATCTTTTTACGAACAGTTAAAGAAAGGACAGGATTGATATGACAGCAATGAACTTTTATATGCCGACGAAGGTGTATCAGGAATGGAATGCAGTAGCGAATCATGCAGAGGAGATCGCTTCTTTTGGTAAAAAGGCGTTGATCGTAACCGGACGCCATTCTTCCAAACAAAATGGCTCACTTGCAGATGTTATGGCCGCTTTGGAAACATGCGGTACAGAATATATTGTTTATGATCGGATTGAAGAAAATCCATCCATAGCAACGGTTATGGATGCAGCCGGGATCGGCAGGGAACAGGGCGCAGATTTTGTGATCGGTGTAGGGGGAGGCTCCCCGTTAGATGCGGCAAAAGCCATTGCAATGATGATCCATAACCGCGATACTTCCAGTGAAGTTTTGTATCAGAAAATCACATTGCGTGCATTGCCGGTTGTAGCAGTTCCAACAACGTGTGGAACAGGGTCGGAGGTGACACCGTATGCAATTTTGACAAGAGATGATATTCAGACAAAACAAAGCATTCCACATAAGATTTTTCCGAAACTTGCTTTGGTCGATCCGAAATACTTAAAGACTGCATCTGCGCAGGTTCTTGCCAATACTTGTATCGATGCGTTGGGGCATTTGATCGAAAGCTATTTTAATTCGCATGCCGGTGAATACAGCCGTATGCTTTGCATGACAGGATTTGAAGTGTGGGGTGGCTGTAAAAATGTGTTGCTCGGCATGGATCCGGAAGAGGAAGATTATGAAAATATGATGTTAGCTTCCAGTCTTGCAGGAATGGCAATCGCACATACCGGTACGTCACTTCCGCATGGCATGAGCTATTATCTGACGTACCATAAGGGGATACCGCATGGAAAGGCAGTGGGATATTTTCTGCCCGGTTATTTGCGTCTGTTTGCGGAACAGATGGATGTTGAGGTGATGATGATCCTCAGAAGTTTGGGCATTGGCAGTTTGGAGCAGTTTGAGGGATTGATCCGTGAATGTCTTGGGACCCCGGAGATCACGGATGCAGAAAAAGAAGCTATTTTGAAGGAGATCACATCATCAGAACGTAAACTGGCAGCAGTACCGATCCCGGTGACAAGAGAACAGATCGCGGAAATGATCACAAACTAGCAAAGGATAGGAGGCAGAGATGGATATATCCTTTCAGGAAACAGGAGTAGTCAAACAAAAAGAGGACATTATTATTCGGCGAGGTATTGTACATATTTTGGACGCGACGCTCGGGTATCCGGTCTATTCGGAGCAGGAACTGGATCTAACGCCGGATATTAACGATTTCTTTCGGAGTCATATCTTTAAATTGATGTCAGGAGATGACATGAAAAAATGTTATTTTCCGGAGGAAGAAGATTCTCCGGTGTATGACATTGTTAAAGAATTTAGTGAAGATGATCTCGTTGCGGACAGTAAACGTCTGACAGACGAATTGTACCGGATCATGAATGCAAACGTTGCAATTCCCTCAGCGGATCTGGCAATTGTAACCTTTCAGGTTGCCGGACAGAAATATCTTGCGCTGCTTAAAATGAATTACAAAGAAAGTTTTGTGCATATGACGAATGCAGAGGAAGCCGGTAATGTAAATAGTATTATCCGTTATCAGGCAACTTTGCCGGGATCCGGATCCAAACTGTCCGAGGCTGTCATTATCAATTTGCAGGACTTCTCTGTCCGCATTGTGGAAAAGAAATACGAAGTGAATGGGGAAAAAGTAAATTATTTATCCGAACTGTATCTGCAGTGTAAGGCAGCGATGTCCGATAAGACAAAATTAGCAGTCGTTACCAGAGCAGTTGAGCAGGTCAACAAAAAGCATTTTTCGGAAGAACCTGTAAAGCAGATGGAAACGAAAAGCATTTTGAAACAGGAGATCGAGGAAAATGGTGCGATCCAGGTTGAGCGTATCAGCGAGAAAATGTATGGCAGTACACCGGAGATCAAAGAAGAGTTTGATGCCAAAATGGAAAAATACCATATGGAGAAGGCCGAGGTAAAGCCACAGAGCGAACAGACGACGAAAAAATTTGAAAAACAGTATTTAAAAACAGACACCGGTATTGAGATCAACATCCCAATGGAACAATATCAAGATATTGATCAGGTGGAGTTTATCACAAACGCCGATGGAACAATATCAGTGCTGATCAAGAACATTAATAAGATTATGACAAAATAATGAAAAAGGAGGACAAACATGTTTCGGATCTGGGGAAAGATTTGGAAAGACAATCATTTGCTGCAAGATATTACGATCTGCGATGCTGCTACGGATAAAAATCGTACCCGCAAAGTATTTGATGCGATCGAAGAGATGTGTTATACCTTTGATCTGAGCAAGCCTATCTGGTTGGAGAGCAATATACAAGATTTTCAGCGGAGAGACAAGACAAGATTTACAAAGGACTCCTTTATTGATGAGATAGATTTTGATTATTTGGAGATCCAAATGTTGGAAGAGGATTAGTGCATAAGCAGGCTATAATAACAGCCTGTTACATATGGCAAATATTTGTGCAAAATGTATTGACATTTTTAAGACATGATGATAAACTAATCAAGTGTGCCGCTTAACGAGGTACCTTGAAGTGCTGTTTTTGTAAGAATTTGCAGGGACGGACACCGTAGTTAGCGAGTAATAATGAAGGAGGAACAGGTCTATGTACGCAATTATTGCAACAGGTGGAAAGCAGTATAAAGTTTCCGAAGGTGACGTGATCAACGTTGAGAAGCTTGCTGTAGAAGCTGGTGAGACAGTTACATTTGATAACATTGTTGCTGTAAGTGATGGCTCCCTTAAGGCTGGCGCAGACGTAGCAAACGCTACTGTTACTGCATCTGTCGTAAAAGAGGGTAAGGCTAAGAAAGTAATCGTTTACAGATACAAGAGAAAATCCGGTTATCATAAGAAAAACGGTCACAGACAGGCTTACACACAGGTTAAGATCGAGAAGATCAACGCTTAATAGGTGACAGAATGATAAATATAACCATTTATCAACGGCAAAAGGATGTGTATGACGGCTTCCGAATGGAAGGTCATGCAAGGTATGCCAAATATGGAAAAGATATTGTATGCGCCGGTGTTTCGGCATTGGTGATCAACACGATCAATTCTATAGAGGAATTTACAGGTGACACCGTCACAACGACGATGCATCCGGATCTTGTGGAGATGAGAATAACGTCCGAACAGATCAGCCCTGAAGCCGAATTGTTACTTCGTTCGCTTGTATTAGGATTACAGGGAATACAAGCAGAATATGGCAAACGATATCTGAAAATTAAGTATAAGAGAAAGCAGGAGGTGTAGAAACATGTTAAAAATGAACCTTCAGTTATTTGCTCATAAAAAAGGAATGGGTTCTACTAAGAACGGTAGAGATTCCGAGTCTAAGAGATTAGGAGCAAAGAGAGCAGACGGACAGTTTGTACTCGCTGGTAACATCATTTACAAACAGCGTGGAACAAAGATTCACCCAGGCGTTAATGTAGGACGTGGTGGTGACGATACATTGTTTGCATTGGTAGACGGTGTTGTTCGTTTTGAGAGAAAAGGTAGAGACAAGAAGCAGGCTTCCGTATATCCAGTAGAAGCAAAATAGTCTTTGAGCCGGTAGAGCCGGTTACCGATACAAGAGGCTGTCATTGTACAGCCTCTTTTTCGTAGAGACAGAAGTGGTGTCATGCAGCGTCAAACTGTAAAGCACTTGTACCATATTTCATAAAATATATATTGATAGAGATTTGTTATTTTATTGCTAGAAGGAAGGTGAGCCCATGTTTGCAGATAGTGCAAAAATATATATCCGTTCCGGAAAGGGCGGAGATGGACATGTTAGTTTCCGAAGAGAATTGTATGTGGCTGCAGGAGGTCCTGACGGCGGCGATGGTGGCCGCGGTGGAGATCTGATCTTTGAAGTCGATCCGGGAATGAATACATTAAATGATTTTCGACATATCCGAAAGTATGTTGCGGGGGATGGACAGCCCGGTGGAAGAAGACGATGCCATGGAGCAGACGGTGCAGATTTGGTCGTAAAGGTACCGGAAGGCACAGTTGTAAAAGAAGCTGAGACGGGAAAAGTGATCGTTGATATGTCTCATGACTGTAAACGTGAGGTTATCCTTAAAGGTGGCCGTGGCGGTAAGGGAAATATGAATTATGCGACGCCGACTATGCAGGTGCCAAAGTATGCACAACCTGGTAAGCCGGGGCGAGAGCTAAATGTTATATTAGAGTTAAAAACGATCGCAGATGTTGGATTGGTGGGATTTCCGAATGTTGGTAAATCAACGTTTCTGTCACGCGTCAGCAACGCAAAGCCAAAGATTGCCAATTATCATTTTACGACTTTACAGCCAATGCTTGGTGTCGTTGATCTGGAAGGTACCGATGGTTTTGTGATCGCAGATATTCCGGGTCTCATTGAGGGTGCCGCAGACGGTATCGGTTTAGGCCATGAATTTCTGCGTCATATTGAACGGACGAAGGTGTTTATCCATATGGTAGATGCTGCATCCACTGAGGGAAGAGATCCGCTCAATGATATTAATATTATTAATCAGGAATTAAAGAAATACAGCGAGGAGCTTGCGGCACGTCCACAAGTGATCGCAGCGAATAAAACAGACGTATTTTATGGGACTGAAGAAGATACCGTGATCAGCCTGCTTCGTGAAGAATTTGAGCCAAAGGGAATACCGGTATTCCCGATTTCTGCAGTTAGCGGTAAGGGTGTCAAAGAACTGTTGTATCATGTGAAAAAGATGTTAGATGATATTCATGAAGAACCAACGGTCTTTGAGCGCGAGTTTGTTCTAGATGAGATGGATTTTGCGGATGAACCATATACTGTAGAATATGACGAAAAAGAAAATATGTATGTTGTAGAAGGCCCGCGTATTGAGCGAATGTTAGGATATACGAATCTGGACTCTGAAAAGGGATTCCAGTTTTTCCAGAAGTTCCTTAAGACCAGTGGTATTTTGGAGGAACTGGAACGTCTTGGCATTGAAGAGGGAGATACCGTACGTATGTATGATCTGCAGTTTGATTATTACAAGTAATCATTGATCCCAATAACTTTAAAACCAAAGGAGATATAAGTGGCGATGGATTCCAGTGTGATTTCGGTAAAGTTAGATGCATTTGACGGACCGCTAGACTTGTTACTGCATCTGATTGAAAAAAATAAAATAGATATTTTTGATATTCCGATCGTGCAGATCACGGAGCAATATTTGGAGATCATCGCACAAATGGATCGCAAGGACATGGATGTTATGAGCGATTTTTTGGTGATGGCGGCAACGCTGTTAAAGATAAAGTCCAAAATGCTTCTTCCGGTAGAGGTGACCGAGGAGGGTGAGCCGGAAGATCCCCGTGCGGAATTGGTAGAGCGCTTGTTAGAGTACAAGACATATAAGTATGCGTCTTATGAGTTAAAGGATAAGCAGATGGATGCAGCAAGATTGCTGTTCAAAGAATCTACGATCCCCGCAGAAATTGCTGACATCAAAGAAGAAGTCAATGTTGAAGAATTGTTGTCAGATGTTACATTGGCAAAATTGCAGACAATTTTTCATTCTGTGATGAAGAAACAAGTTGATAAGATCGATCCGATCCGAAGTAAGTTTGGTAAGATTGAGAAAGAATCTGTTACACTGGCGGATCGTATGCTGTTTATCGAAGAGTATGCAATGCTTCATCAAAAATTTTCGTTTCGCCAGATGCTAGAAAGCCAGCCAAGTAAGACGATGATCATTGTAAGCTTTTTGGGAATTTTGGAATTGATGAAAGTCGGCAAATTAAAGATCGTTCAGGAAAATATCTTTGATGATATTTATATAACTTATGACAATACCGTAAAATACGAGGGAGAGATCATTCCTTCCAGTGAGTAGCGATTGTAAGCGGATAGAGTGAGAAAGGAGGTCCGTTTGGTGTGAAACTTTCGGAGCTAGAAGCTAAAATAGAGGCTATTCTCTTTACAATGGGAGAGGCAGTAGAATTGGAAAGGATCGCAGCGGCAACAGAGCAGGATGAGGATACATGCCGCAAGGTGATCCGCAGCATGATGGATAATTATGCGGCAGAGGATCGTGGTATTCAGATCATAGAACTGGATGGTGCGTTTCAGATGTGTACGAAAGCAGATATGTATGAGGCGATCGTCCGTATTGCCCATGTTCCGAAAAAGCATGTTTTAACGGATGTATTGTTGGAAACGTTGTCGATCATCGCTTATAAGCAGCCGATCACAAAGGTGGAGATCGAACATATCCGAGGTGTGAAATCGGATCATTCGGTCAACAAATTAGTAGAGTATAATCTGGTTTGTGAAGCAGGTCGCCTGGACGCACCGGGACGACCAATCCTTTTTGCGACGACTGAGGAATTTTTGCGGAACTTTGGTATTGAGTCATTAGATGATCTTCCGGTTGTCAATCCGGAAAAGATTGAGGATTTTAAGCTGGAGGCAGAAGAAGAAGTTCAATTAGAACTTGATATTTAATGATTCAAACTTCCCATACCACATCATCTTTCTTTGTTAAGTCTCTGATGAATTGTAAAAAGACTCCAAGGAACAATGATTCAACATTGTTCTTTGGAGTCTTTTGTGATGATCAGATGTTAATTTTTCTTTTTGCTGTTCGATTTTTTTTGATCCATCATATCTTTATCAATGATCGATTCGATCACGCTTTTCTTTACCCAAATATCAAAAGATAGTGAGCAGATAAAAGCAAAGTTGCTCAGGAGTTTCCTTTCTTCATCATCCTCAATATCCGCAAATGCCTTATTAGAGTCGCGCAGTTTGCGAATCATATCTCGTACTTCAAAGTCAATATTTTCGTATTGTCGTTGAAAAATCTCTTCATAAACGGTATTTAAGTTACGATCATTTTCGGAGTGAAAAAAACGTTTTGTGATCGGTGCCAAAATGCTTTGGATATCATTGATCGACAAAAAGTTCTTAAAGTAATAGATAAACAGCAGTAACACCATATGCTCCGGAGAATATTTTTTCTTCTCCGAAGGTGGGAGAAGATTGTTCTTAGAGTAATTATTGATCATTGTCTTTGTTAGGATCTTATCATCCTCAAATCGCTTGGAGGATTTTAAGTGATCGTCCATAAAAGTTGTGATCTGATCCATATACAAATCAATGTTCGGAATCTCATCCGGCTCAATATAATCAATATTCTGAATGCTTCGCAACAGATCGATCATATCGCGGTCATATTTCTCATGCATAATTCGTGTCCTTTCCCAGCTAAAATACAAAAAGCCTATATAAGTATAGCGTATTTAAAAAGATTACGCAATGCAAACAGAGGTAACAATTTGGGACTGTTGCATAGAATATAAGGAGGAAGCAGCAGGATGGGAGAATACAGGTGACAACACTTGGAAAACGTGGGAATAGGCATAAACATCATCCGAAGGCGCATGTTAAACCTGCGGATGAAGAACCAAAGATTGCGTCTGCCATTTCCAGAAAGTTTCAAATGTCGGAAGATATTATTGCCGGAGCACCTTTATTAATGGGATATGGCAGAGGCAGGTTATGTATTGAAAATTATCGGAATATAATAGAGTATACGGACTCCTTGATACGGATTCAGACAAAGACAGGGCGGATCCATATTATTGGCAGAAATTTAGTCATTGCATATTTTCGGGATGACGGCATGTGTGTTGTAGGAGAAATCGGCACCATAGAATATCACTAGCCCCATTATGTACACAATCCAAACTTCGCACATCAAAAGCTGCTATCGGGTCATATATTGCTTATTATGACATGATGGTTTTTGAGGTGAGGAGTTTGAATACATAGCTGTAAGTTGTATAAGGGGCGTTTTTTTTAGTGATATTAATTGGATGGTTTCAGTGTGGAAATGAGGGCTTTCATGGTACATAAAGTAATCGGATGGCTTGCGGGCTATGTAACAATACGGCTTCGAGATGGAGAAATTGAGCGGTTTGTTAATATGTGCAGGTATAAAGAAATTCCGCTTTGGAATGTTTATTGGGATACAAAACGTAAACACCTATATGCAGATATATCCTTAAAAAATTTTTGGAGATTGCGTTCGATCGTTCGGAAAACACATGCGGTACCCATTGTTGTAAAGCGTCACGGCGGCCCTTTTTTGCTGAGTAGCATACAGAAAAGAGCAAGTTTTTTTGCTGGGCTCATTTTGTTTCTTGCCGGAATAATATTTTTGGCAGGCAGAATATGGGGCATATCATTTGAAGGAGAACAATATCATACCGAAGAAAGTTTGCGGCGTTTTCTAAATGAGAGCGGTGTGTATATGGGAATGCCGTCAAAAGGTTTAAGCTGCACAGAGCTTGCTAAACAGATCCGAAGAAGATATCAGGATATTGGATGGGTTTCTGTTGAAAAAAAAGGAAGCTGTTTGTTTGTTCGATTGCAGGAAGTAACGTTAATGAAAGAAAAAAAAGATGCTTCTTCGGCGGCTGATCTTATCGCTGCACACGATGGTAAAGTGATCTCTATTGTCACTAGGGAGGGAACGCCGCAGGTACATGCCGGAGCAAAAGTAAAAAAAGGCGATGTTTTAATTTCAGGTAAGGTAGAAGTGATCGGAGATGGCGATGTAATTCAGAATATTCGTTTTGTACGTGCGAAAGGAACTGTGGTGATCGAGGGAAAGAAAGAATATAACAAGTATTTGAGCAAGACATACCAAAAGCACGGCCTTGAGAAACACAAAAAGAATGTGTATTGTCTTCGATATCAGCAAAATCGATTTTTTTTGCATAATCCGTTAAATCGTTTGGAAAGTGATAGGAAATATGCTATAATTACTGAGAGTGGGCAACTATGCTCAAAAGTGATACCGCGTTCTCCTTTTTATTGGGTGAAGGCATCTTATCAGGAGATGTATTCCAAAAAAATGGTGTATACGCGGAAACAGGCGAAGAAGAAACTGTTGAACCTGCATCGGGAATATATTCGCCGTCAAGAGGAAGACGGGTATCAGATTCAGGAGACAGCTCCGGAATTTCAGGTTCTTGATAGCGGGTACAAACTGAAAGATACGGTTATATGGCGGTCTTCGCATCATAAATACCGCAAAATATCAGTTTCCGAAAGGAAGAAACAGAAAGAGGAAATAAAAACAGATGGCAATTATGGAAACGCTCATTGAGATTCCGGCTGCACTCGAGGCTAATGTATTTGGTAAGCTGGATGAACACTTAAAGAAAATAGAACGTGCACTTAATGTTACGATGGTGGCAAGAGACGGTACGTTAAAACTGATCGGTGAGGCAGCGGATGTCAAGCAGGCGGAGAGCGTGCTGATGCAGCTGTTAGAGCTTGCAAGACGTGGCAATACAGTGACGGAACAAAATGTGAACTATGCGCTTGGAATGATTCTTGAGCATCGTACACCGGATTTGGTATCAATAGATTCTGATATTATCTGTCATACGATTCAGGGAAAACCGGTGAAACCGAAAACAGCAGGACAAAAGGCGTATATTGATCTTATTCGCAAGAAAATGATCGTATTTGGCATAGGCCCTGCCGGGACCGGTAAGACATATTTGGCGATGGCGATGGCAATCGAGGCATTTAAGCGTGATGAGGTAAGTCGTATTATATTGACCAGACCGGCGATCGAAGCAGGAGAAAAACTTGGTTTTTTACCGGGGGATCTGCAAAGTAAAGTTGATCCCTATCTTCGTCCGCTTTATGATGCATTACATCAGATCATGGGTGCAGATAGTTATTTGCGCAATGTAGAGAAGGGCTTGATCGAAGTTGCGCCATTGGCATATATGCGAGGAAGAACGCTGGATAATTCCTATATTATTCTTGATGAGGCGCAAAACACGACGCCGGCGCAGCTGAAAATGTTTTTAACACGTATTGGATTTGGTTCGAAGGTAATTATTACCGGTGATCTGACTCAGAAGGATCTGCCGAGCGGAACAACTTCAGGTCTGGATCAGGCGTTAGATGTACTTGGCAAGGTTGAGGACATAGGTATTGCACATATGACTAATCAGGATGTAGTACGTCATCCGCTGGTTCAGCAGATCGTTAAGGCATATGATGATTACGATAAACGTATGGAAAAACAGCGTAAAAGAAATCAGTTCAAAGAAAACCGGGGTGCTGAACATAGAAAAACCGGACACAGATAGATGAGGAGGATGGAAGAGCATGTGGCGCAGAATATACCAGCGTAAACTTCTTTTTTGGATAGGCATGTATTTGTCAATAGCATTTGGAAGTGCGTTGCAGGGCTTTACTCAACATCAGCCGATCTATGTCTGGACAGCAAATGTTGTGTTTTCACTGCTTATTGTTTTTTTGTGGCACAAATTTTCCGGCTATATACAAGAAGTAAGAGGTCACAGCTTACAGGACAAGCTTATCCTGGTCTTTTTGTTTGCACTGTCCAATGTCATGTTAGCATGCAGTGCTTGGCAGTCGTTGGGATATTTGTGGCTGCTGCCGGTCGTTATGGTTTCGATCGGAAGTGGTATTGAACAGTCTGTTATTCTTTTTATTGCGCTGCTGTCACAAAATTTGTTGCTGCACAGTGCGTCTTTCAGCGCAAGAGAGCTGTTGATCGTTACATTTTTCGGGTTTGTCTGCATATGGCTTTTATCACAAGAGCTTACCGGACGTGTGTTATCGTATGTTGGTATTTTGATGTTAGTGTTGGAAAGTGTATTACAGATATTACGGCATCAGTTTATGCTGCCGTCAATATTGCAAGAGTTTAAGAACACTCCACAAAAGATCTTAATGGAGTATGGAAGCATAATTCTGTTGTTTCTATTTGTGTGGTGGTATGTATTTTATCGCCAACATTCTGGAAAGATGACAGAAACAGAGTTAGCGAAGCAGCAGGAATTGAACAAAAAATTGAGCCTTATATTAGAGGCTGATTTTGGATTGTTATTGCGGCTGCAGGAATTTTCCGGACAGTTGTTTATACATTCGATGACGATCAGCAGTGTGTCAGCGCAAGCGGCCAGACATATGGGAGGAAATGTATTGCTGGCGCAGGCTGGCGGGCTATATCATGAGATTGGCAGGATTACAGGAGATTCAAATTATATTGATGCAGGTGTTAAACTTGCGGAGGAATATGATTTTCCGAGGGAATTGACAGATATTATCAGGCAACACAGTATGCGGCATGAAAAACCAAAGTCCTTGGAAGCGGCTATTGTACTGTTTACAGACTGTATTGTGTCAACGAATGAATATTTGGAAAAAAACGGTCAGAAGGAAGGTGTTTCTACACAGAAGCTGGTAGAAGGAATCTTTCAGAATCGTTTATCGAAAGGAACTTTATCAGAGTCCGGATTGTCACAACAACAGATTGATAAATTACGACATTTTTATATAAAGCAGTATTTTAATGGCTGATGTATTTGGCGTAAAGCGGATCAATGTGCTGCAGCACAGATGGTTCTGCATTGTTGGAAAGGAATGGAGGATAAGAATGACAATACTAATGGATCAGGATGTCGAGAGTGATCTTCCTGTGCAGTTAAATGAGGATATAGAACGGGTGATACAGCAGACGCTGTCTTTGGAACATTGTCCATATGAATGCGAAGTAAACATCACGTTTACGGATAATGATGGGATAAGGATGATCAATCGTGAGTTTCGTGAATTGGATGTGCCGACGGATGTATTATCATTTCCGATGGTGGATTATAAAGAACCGGCAGATTATGACTATTTGGAAACAGAAGAGGCACAGATATCCTGTTTCAATCCGGAAAGCGGAGAATTATTGTTAGGAGACATTATCATATCGTTAGAACGTGCGGATGAGCAGGCAAAAGAGTATGGGCATTCCGTGCGGCGTGAGATCTGCTTTTTGGTAGCCCACAGTATGTTACATTTGTTGGGATATGATCACATGGAGGATGAGGAACGACTCGTTATGGAGGCCAAACAAAAAGAGGTATTAGATACCCTTGGAATTACAAGAAATTAGGAGGAGTAAGTAAAAAACATGGAAGCGAATCAAAACAAAGCAGAAGGATTTTTGAAGCAGGGAAGTATTCTTGCAGCCGCATCAATTTTAGTTCGTTTGATCGGTATGTTTTACCGTATCCCGCTCGCAAATATTATTGGAGATGCCGGTAATGGAATCTATTCCGCGGCGTTTGAGGTATACAATATTTTATTGATCATTTCCTCTTACGGAATGCCGATGGCAGTGTCTAAGATGGTTTCGGCAAAATGCACCAAAAAAGAATACAAAGGAGCTTACCGGGTATTTCGTTACTCCATGGCCTTTTCGATTTTTTCCGGCGGATTAATGGCACTTTTTGTGTTCTTTGGAGCCGGTTGGATTGAGAAAACCTTTTTCTCAAGTTTTCAGGGAATATCTATTCCACTGCGTGTGCTGGCACCGACAATTTTTGTCGTAGCTGTAATGGGTACGCTGCGTGGACTGTTTCAAGGAAAAAATACAATGCTTCCTACGGCAGTTTCACAGATATTAGAACAGATTGTCAACGCAGTGGTTAGTATTGTGGCTGCATATTATTTGATGAGTGATCACAGTGCTTCCAAAAACTTGTCAGCGTGGGGGGCTGCCGGTGGTACGGTAGGAACTCTGCTCGGTGCAGCGTCTGCTTTACTGTTTTTAGGTATGATCTATACTTTGTATCGCCCGGTTCTTCGCAGACAGGCGCGTAGGGATCGAATTACACCTAGGGAATCTGCTGCAGATTATTATAAGTTGATCCTTTGGACGGTCATTCCTATCATACTCAGCCAGACGGTATATCAGCTTAGTGGAATTATCGATGTTACAATATTTAACTTTGCGATGGAAGCCAGAGGTGTGAATGCTACCGTAATTAGTACTTTGCAAGGTATTTACAGTACAAAGTATCGTTTGTTAGTCAGTGTACCGATTGCAGTATCAACGGCAATCGCATCTTCTATGATTCCTAGTTTGGTGGCATCGGTTACGACCGGGGATCGTCGTGCAATCAAAGACAAAGTGACGATGGCGGTTAAATTTAATATGATCATTGCATTTCCATCTGCAGTTGGATTAGCAATATTGGCACAGCCGATCATACGTCTGCTGTTCCCGGCATCCGATTATGTGACAGGAGGAATGATGCTAATGACAGGATCGACGTGTATTATCTTCTATGCATTGTCAACTGTGACAAGTGGGGTGCTGCAGAGTATTGACCGGATGAATCTGCCGGTCATCCATTCTTTGATATCATTAGCAATTCATGTCGTTGTCGTGTTTACACTGCTTCGTTTTACCGGAATGGGAGCGTATGCGTTGGTATTTGGTAATGTAACTTATCCGTTAGTCGTTTGTTTCTTAAATGGCAGAAGCGTCAGCAGAAATTTAGGCTTCAAACAGGAAGTAGTAAAAACATTCTGTGTCCCGTTTTTGTCTTCGGTGGTAATGGGAATACTGACGTTCGTTGTATACGAGTTGTTTTTCATTGTCAGCCATCGTATTTATGTTGCAATCGTACCTGCATTGGTTGTGGCGGTTGCAAGTTACTTTGCTTTGGTGTTGAAGTTGCAGGGACTTTCCAGGTCAGAGCTTTATGAGTTCCCGATGGGACGAAAAATGTCAATCGTTGCAGATAAATTTCATTTGTTGAACGATTAGTATAGGAATGAGGGTATAATGCATGTATAAGATCACAAGAGAGGCAATTAGAAGACTTGCCACGACGGAGACTGTTTACTACCGCGGAATGCGTTATTATGCGGCACATGCAGTGTCTGATGTGACGTGGAATGAAGCTACCAAGCAGTATCATGCATTTGTGCAAGGCAGCAATATATATGGTGTTACGATTGGATTTGGCGAAGATGAACAGATCACGCATAGCTGCAATTGTCCGGCTCATGCAAAATATCCGGGTGCCTGCAAACACGTTGTGGCTGCATTATTATTTATTGCAGATTATCAGCAGAGAGCAGACGCATTGGAAAATCTCGGTTGGGAAGATCAAACAGCATACAAGATAATAGAATATTTCCGCAAACGGGAATATCGCAAACTGACACCGCAGTATTTTCATCTGGCACTGCAGGTTACGGTCAATGAACCACTAAAGTCCAGACAGTCCAAGGCATTTGTTGGTCTGTACGCCGGCAGCAGCAAGATGTATAAAGTATCCAATACCAAAAAGTTTATTCAGGATTATTATAATCATAAAGAGATCCGACTAGGCAAAGAATTTCGGTATATACCGGAAGAATGTCAGTTTGAACCGACATCGGCGGCGGTTTTGGCTTATCTGACAGAAATATATGAGATTCAGGAGACATTAGGTAAGACGTATTATTCTAATCTATTTAATCGACAGGAATTGGTCGTATCACAAAATATGCTTTGCAAACTGTTACGTCTTGCAGAGGGATTACACTGTGATATAATTCTTCGGGATAAAAAGATGGAAAATATGGAGATTATGTGTTCGAATCCAAAGTTATCCATGGAACTGCAGATGGAAGATGAAGTGTTGTCTTTACATGATATGGGACAGGAGCCGATGATCTCTATTTGTGAAGATGGTTCGATCCTCTGTTATCAGGGAGGTATTTATCTGCCGGATATGGAGTTTTTAGCTAATTTGCGTCCATTTTTTACAACATTGTTTGGCAAAAAACAATCTGAATTAGAATTTCGTGGTGAAAATATGGGCAGCTTTATCGAAAAAGTATTGCCGGTGATCAAAAAAACCATGAATATTCAAGTGCCGGAGAAGATCAAAGATCATTATATTGTGGAACAGCTCCAGCCTAAATTGTATTTTGATATAGACCGAAGCAGACAAAGACCGGTTTTAGTGGCTCGTATGATATTTGCTTATGGGGAGCATGAGGTCAATCCTTTGCAAGATGAGCATAAAGGAAGTTATATTTTAGTACGTGATCGTGAAGAAGAGGAACAGCTTTTGCGGTTGATGTATGATAAGCATTTTTCGGTGCGCAGAGAGCAGTTCGTTCTGACGAAGGAAGACGAGATATTTCAGTTGATGACGGAAGGGATGCAAGATTTATGTCGTCAGTTTGAAGTTTTTTATTCAAAAGAATATAAGGCGAATTCCATCAAGAAAGTAGGAATGCTATCGGCAGGAATCCGACTCAACACAGATATTAATTTGTTGGAAATGGATGTTGACTATGGGCATATTCCTAAGGAAGAGCTAAGAGATTTCTTCCGTTCGATCAAATTAAAAAAGAAGTATTATCGCTTGAAAAGTGGTGCTTTTATTAATCTGATGACAGAAGATAAGCAGATTGATGAATTGCGGGATCTGTTGTCGATAGGAGAGGTGACGGAGGATAATAAGATTGCTTTCTCACAGACAGCTGTGATGGAAGTGGATGAGCTGCTCCCACATACCCAGCGAATTACGAGAGATGCGGGGTATAAACAGTTATTGGAAGATCTGAAAAATCCGGATAAAACCAATTGGGAGCTGCCAAACGGTATGGAAGATATACTGCGGCCTTATCAGATAACGGGATATCGCTGGTTGTGTTCCTTGGCTCATTATGGAATGGGTGGGATTTTGGCAGATGATATGGGACTTGGTAAGACATTACAGACAATTACCTATGTATTGGCGAATCCAGGCACCCGTGCCTTGATCGTATGTCCGACTTCGCTGGCGTACAATTGGCAGGACGAGTTTTCAAAATTTGCACCGCAGATCGCCACACAGATCATTTCAGGAACACCACAGGAACGTGCAGATCTGATGCAGCAGAGTGCAGATGTTCCGGTATGGATCACTACCTATCCATTGATTCGTAAGGATGTTGATCTTTACAAAGCGCAGATCTTTGATGCGTGCTTTATTGATGAGGCACAATTTATCAAAAATCCAACCTCGCTTGGCGCAAAGGCGGTAAAGGCTGTGCAGGCAAAGCATCGGTTTGCATTGACAGGTACACCGATTGAGAATACATTGTCAGAATTATGGTCAATCTTTGATTTTGTTATGCCGGGATTTTTTGGCAGATATCGACAATTTGAAGAATGTTATGAGAAGCCGATACTGCGCGATCACGATTCTGTTCAAATGCAAAAATTACGACGTAAGATCCGTCCTTTTGTGTTACGGCGTATGAAGAAAGAGGTACTTACCGAACTGCCGGATAAGATTGAAACCAGACGTATGGCAGAAATGGGTGCCAAGCAGCGTAAGATCTATGAATCGTATTTGGCACGCATTCAAATGGAGTTGGCCGGAGATGAGGAGAATACACCTGGCGGCAATCGTATGCAAGTATTAGCGGCATTGACCAGACTTCGTCAGATCTGTTGTCATCCGGCAACGTTTGCATCAAATTATCATGGTGGAAGCGGCAAGCTGGATCTGCTTATGGAGCAATTACCGGATATATTGGAGGGTGGTCACAGTGTGATCGTTTTTTCACAATTTACTTCAATGCTTTCAATTATTGCGCACGAGTTGAAACAAAGAAATATTCCGTTTTTCTATTTGGCGGGATCGACCAGCGCGCAGGAGCGTAAACGCGAGGTCAAGGAGTTTAACCGCGGTGAAGTCAAAGTGTTTTTGATCTCCTTGAAGGCGGGAGGAACCGGTTTGAATCTGACAGGAGCTGATACTGTGATCCATTTTGATCCGTGGTGGAATCCGGCAGTTGAGGATCAGGCAACGGATCGTGCGTACCGCATTGGACAAAAGAAGAAAGTACAAGTGATCAAATATGTGATGAAAGATTCGATCGAGGAAAAAATCTATGAATTGCAGAAACGCAAAAAACAGCTTTCTGATCAGTTGATCCAGGCAGGGGAGAGTTTTGTAACACAGTTGACGATGGAAGAGATCAAAGAACTGTTTTTATAAAAAATATTTCTTGCAATATATTGCAGAGTGTGGTATTCTGTTGAAGTTGTGAGTAGAGATATTCCGCTGTTACGGTTGCAAAAAGCACAAAAGTATTAAGAATGTCAACATCAAAAAGGAGGTTCAACATGAACGATATTATTAAGGCGATTGAAAACGAACAGTTAAAGTCTGACATCACAGATTTTAATGTAGGTGATACCGTAAAGGTATATGCAAAGGTTATTGAGGGTTCCAGAGAGCGTATCCAGGTATACGAGGGAACTGTTCTTAAGAGACAGAACGGTGGAGCTCGCGAGACATTTACAGTTAGAAAACTTTCAAACGGTGTAGGCGTAGAAAAGACTTGGCCATTGCATTCTCCGATCATTGATAAGATCGAGGTAGTACGCAGAGGTAAAGCTAGAAGAGCAAAATTGTTCTATCTTCGTGACCGCGTTGGTAAAGCTGCTAAGGTTAAAGAGATTGTTAAATAAGTAGTTTCATAGACGGACGTATTGGACAGGCGTTATGTGTTATAGCATAACGTCTGTTTTGCTTTTTGAAACAGACATCCGGGGCGATCCTTCAGGCATGTATTCATCAGAGACATAACAAAATAAGAAATCACACAAATGTAACATTCTTGATGAATATTTGTAACATATTTATGCTAATATATACATCCGTTAGTAGAAAGTATTATATATTACATCAGATATGGAGGAAGAGGATTGTTATGAAGAAGGGATATCAGATAGTAATAGGAGCGGCTGTTGCTTTGGCTCTTGTTGGGGGAGGTCTTGCAGGTAGAGCGATGTATGCGGAGCATCAGAGGAATCAAGCTGCAGCAGAGCATGCAAAGCAGGAAAAACTGATGAACGATAAAGTGACTTCCCATGCAGATAAAACCTATGGAAATAAATGGATACTTGATACGGAGCTGTCCGGCAAAACGGCAGAGCAGATCACACCGCTACTCAAAGCAGCAATGCAGAAATATAGCGAACGAAAAGTGACGATCACAGTAGATGGGGAAGCACAGACGTACTCTATGAAAGACTGTAAAGAAAAGATCCGTTATGTTTGCAGTGATGGTACGAAGTTTAAGCCGGGGGAGGAAGATAAACTTGCTCAAAGGCTGATCGCAATGGACAAGGAGCTTTCTGTATTGGATCAGTATGCGATCATTCAACAGGAGATGAAACCTTCTGCAGAAAAGATTACAATTGAATGTAAATCTTCTTCTAAGGGACTGAAGGCAGTACGGTCATCATTACAATCCAAGTATGTGATCCCGGTTACTAATGCACATATGAAGGCAAATGGCAAGATTACAGGTACGAAGGATGGTCAGGCATTAGATTTAGGTGCTATCCAAAAAGATTTGAAAACCTATTTAAATAGTAGTGAGCAGAAAGATTATGAAAATAGTTATGCGACGAGTGTTGTGAAACCGAGCTGGTATCCAAAAGACCTTAAAAAGGTTAACACCGTGATTTCTTCGTTTGAGACGACATTTGTACATACGACGGATCGTGGGCATAATATTCAAGTGGGAGCATCTCGTGTCAATGGCATTTGTTTGCTACCGGGAGAAAGCTGTTCCTTTGATGAGAGGATCCATGATAACTCGGATGGCCAGGCTTTTCGTAAAGCAAGTTCGTATTTGCGGGGACAGGTAGTGCAAACGGATGGCGGTGGAATTTGTCAAATATCTACAACAGCGTACAATGCGATCCTGCGTGCCGGAATATTGCCGGCAAAGCGCTATCCGCACAGCATGCCGGTGCATTATGTGCCATTGGGGTTAGATGCGGCAATATCAGAAGGTGTTAAAGATTTAAAGATTACCAATACACTGGATGTACCGATCATGATCTATGCGAAAACGAAGAAAAATCGTTTGATCTTTGAAGTGAAATCTTATAAGAATGCACTGAAAGGGTATCAATATAAGCCGCGAGCAGTACAGCTTTCCAGTGTTAGCGCAAAAGCTTATCTGGATATCTATAAAGGAAAGAAAAAAGTGAAATCCATTTTGCTGCACACTGATAAATATCAGCAGCACAGCTAGGATTGCAAAGTCCCTTTCAATATTCTTCGACATATATTTAAAACAGGAAAACGCTATCGTGTATTATGTACGATAGCGTTTTTTGCGTCCCATTCAAAATTCGATGACAGCTTGTCGGCTGTATGAAGTCTGAGACCGATCATGTTTATAAGTGGGATCAACAGGTGATCACAGTACCGGTTTTACCTTGAACACCGGCCAATGCAGTGTCAATGCTTGTAATGATCGATTTGCGACCATTGCCGGAAGAAGCAAAAGAAACGGCTGCTTCGACCTTAGGCAGCATTGCACCGGAAGAAAATTGATTCTCATTAATGTATTTTGTTGCATCTTCTACGCTCATTGCATCTAATGGTGTTTCTGTTGATGTGCCATAGTTCAATGCGACTTTTTCAACACCGGTAAGTAACAATAAGATGTCTGCATCCAGACTTTCTGCTAAGCATGCGCTAGTTACATCCTTTTCGATAACAGCGCTGGCGCCCTTTAGACGTGTGCCCTGCTGCAGTACCGGAATGCCTCCGCCACCGGCAGCGATGACGATCTGCTCTGCATCCATTAATGCCTTGATTGCATCAAGCTCGTAAATTTCAATCGGACGTGGGGCAGCGATGACACGCTGATAACCTTTACCAGGAACTTCCTTTACATGATTACCTTTATCTTTTTCTTTTTTAGCCTCTGCTTCTGTCATAAAACGACCGATTTCTTTTGATGGATAGCTAAAAGCTGCATCAAATGGATCTACACGAACCTGTGTGATCAAAGTAGATACCGGTTTGTAGATGCCGCGGTTAAGCAATTCTGTGCGGATTTCATTTTGAAGATCATAGCCGATATAACCTTGACTCATTGCGCTGCAAATAGACATAGGTGCTACGGTGTTACTTGGTTCCAAACGGCTGTACTCTGTCATTGCAGAGTGTATCATGCCGACCTGTGGACCATTGCTGTGTGTGATCACAACCTGATATTTTGCTTCGATCAGATCTGCAATTGCAGCAGCAGCGTTTTTGACAGCTTCTTTTTGTTCCGGGAATGTTTTTCCCAAGGCACTGTGGCCTAATGCAACAACAATTTTTTTACTATTCATATGCAATATCTCCATTCATATTTATTTATCATTAATAATGCGATATCTTCGGTAGCTTATACCGATAGAACTGTATTTATTTTACCATGGCGTCTAATGAAAATCAACAGAAAGCCATGAAAAGGGGACTGATCAAAAGGAGAGGGAGGACTGGCGATTCAGCGAGTTCAGCTTCAAAAAATAAGTTAGCTCTGACAAACTGTTAAATAATATAAATGAAATGGCTGTTTGAAACTAATTTTCTAAAAAAATTAAAAAAACACTTTTCAAACCTAAAAAAGTGTGCTATAGTATCAGCAGTTGAATAAATAACAGACAAGAACAACGGCGTTCTCAAATTTATTTGGGTGCGTCTTTTTTTTTGGAAATTGGCATTACACTTTAGAATCTTAAGAAAAGATGCTAAAATGGAGTGGCAATCTGTTGATTCAACGAAGTATATAAGGTTTGTGAGACATCATAGACGTGGCTTCGGTGTCAGTTCACGTTGACAGCAGGAAATGACAACAGCGATGGACAACAAGACGGACAGCATGGTGAGTGAGCAGACATCATAAAATATACAAACCTTATTGTAAACTACATATTAATATGAAAGGAAGGTAGTAACATGGAAAACAACGTACTTGAGCAGGTTTATGGGAAAAACGTGTTCAACGATGAAGTGATGCAGGCAAAGCTTCCAAAGGATGTGTATAAATCCTGGAAGAAGACGCTGGAGAATGGCGAGGATCTGGATGTAGACATCGCCAATGTCGTTGCACATGCAATGAAGGAATGGGCACTTGAACACGGTGCAACACATTACACACATTGGTTCCAGCCGATGACAGGCGTAACTGCTGAGAAACATGATTCTTTCCTTAGTCCGGCATCTAAGAGCAGACCGGTATTGGAATTCTCAGGTAAGGAGTTAATCAAAGGTGAGCCAGATGCATCTTCATTCCCATCCGGTGGTATTCGTGCAACATTTGAGGCTAGAGGATATACAGCCTGGGATTGTACTTCACCGGCATTCTTGAAAGAGGATGCAGCAGGAGTGACTTTATGCATTCCAACAGCGTTCTGTTCTTATACAGGTGAGGCACTTGATAAGAAAACTCCACTGCTTCGTTCTATGGAGGCGATCAGCAAGCAGGCAGTTCGTATTATGAAGCTGTTTGGTTATGACGATGTCAAAAAAGTATCTTGTTCCGTTGGACCAGAGCAGGAGTATTTTTTGGTCGATAGAGAAAAATATCTGCAGCGTAAGGATTTGATCTTTAGCGGACGTACTTTATTTGGAGCACCGGCACCGAAGGGACAGGAGTTAGATGACCACTATTTTGGTACGATTAAAGAGCGTATTGCTTCCTTTATGAAAGATTTGAATGAAGAGTTATGGAAACTAGGCATTCTTGCGAAGACACAGCATAATGAGGTGGCTCCGGCACAGCACGAGATGGCACCGATCTTCACTACTGCCAATATTTCGACAGACCATAACCAGTTAGTTATGGAAATTATGAAAAAGGTAGCGAAGAGACATGGTATGGAGTGTCTGCTGCATGAGAAACCGTTTGCAGGAGTAAATGGTTCCGGTAAGCATAACAACTGGTCTATCGTAACGGATACCGGTATCAACTTGTTGGATCCGGGCAAGAAACCTCATGAGAATACTAAGTTCCTTTTGTTCTTAGCCGCAGTTATTAAAGCAGTAGATGAGAACGCAGAATTGCTTCGTCTGTCTGCTTCTAATCCGGGCAATGATCATCGACTTGGTGCTAATGAGGCACCACCGGCTATTATTTCTATCTTCTTGGGAGAACAGCTTGAAGATATTATTGAACAGATCGTGCGTGGAGATCTTTCTTCTTCCATTCATGGTACTAAGCTGGATACAGGTGTTCATGTACTTCCGGTACTTCGTAAGGATGCGACAGACCGTAACCGTACATCACCATTTGCCTTCACCGGTAATAAATTTGAGTTCCGTATGTTAGGTTCTTCAATGTCAATTGCAGGTGTGAATTTCATCTTGAATACAATGGTTGCAGATGTACTTAATCAGTTTGCTGACGAACTGGAAAAGGCGGATGACTTCGATGTAGCAGTCAACGAATTGATCAAGAAAACCGTTACCGAGCATCAGAGAGTTATCTTTAACGGTGATGGATACTCAGATGAGTGGGTTGCTGAAGCAGAGAAACGTGGTCTTCCGAATGTAAAGTCTTTCGTAGAGGCAATTCCATATCTTGTTACTGATAAGACAATCTCTATGTTTGAGAGACAGGGCGTCATGACTAAGACAGAGCTTGAGTCTCGTGCAGAAATCAATTATGAGACTTATTCTAAGACGATCAATATTGAGGCAAAGACAATGATTGATATGGCTGGTAAGCAGTATATTCCGGCAGTTATCAGTTATGTAACAACTTTGGCTGATTCGATCAATAGCATCACAGCGGCTTGCGATAGTGCAGATGTTTCTGTTCAGAAAGATCTTTTGACGAGATGTTCTGCATTGCTTGCAAAGGCACAGAGTGCATTGGCTAACTTGGAAAATGTAGAGTCTCTTGCAGCTGCTAAGAGTGAGGGACAGGAGCAGGCTATGTACTTCCGTGAGGTAGTATTCCCTGCAATGACAGAACTTCGTGCACCAATTGATGAGTTGGAAATGATCGTGGATGAGGAATTCTGGCCGGTACCTACATATGGCGAGTTATTGTTTGAAGTATAAGCGTGCTTTCATATTAATATTCCCAATTAATAAATGAAAAGTGGAGGAACCTGCGTAATGCAGGTTCTTCTGCTTTTAAATAGAATCTTCGGTTGCAAAACAAGACAAAACCAAGTATACTAAATAAGATATTGAAGGAAGTAGATGGAGAGTACACATATTCTCTCACTGGATAGGAGTGTTTTTGTGAAAGATGCAGAACAGGTAAAGCAAAGATTTTCCCTCAAAGAGGCCTTTTTGAATTGGATCGGTCTGTTTTTGGTATTAGTAGCAGTCGTGATCTTGTATTTTGTGATCAGAAATATGAGTTATTTTCTTAAAATTACAGCTGGATTTATAAAGATTTTAATGCCGGTTATTTATGGTGCAGTGATCGCTTATTTAGTGAATCCGTTATGTAAGCGTTTTTATCGGCTGCTTTGTCGTACCGGGAAAGATAAAGAGCTGTCTGACCGTACTAAAAAAATATTCTATAGTTTTAGTATTATTTTGGGACTTGTCAGCGGTATTTTGATCATCGTTATTTTGGGATGGATGGTATTTCCGGAAGTATATAAAAGTATCCTGTCTATGGTTGATAATCTGCCGGAGCAGGTTAATCATTATTATACGGAATTGACCAAATGGCTGACGGACAATCCATATCTTGCCGGGCATATGCAGAAGATGCTTTTGCAGGTGACAGATTACTTTGACGCAAAGATGAACAGCGAGTTGTATCCATGGCTTCAAAAGGAATTGCTCCCAAATGTGAACACATTTGCCGGTTATTTTGCAAGTGGAGTTATGAGTTTTGTCAGCGTTTTATATAATCTGTTTATTGGTCTGATCGTCGCTATTTATCTGCTTGGGAGCAAACGGGAGTTTTTGGGACAGGCCAAGAAGATCCTGTATAGTATGTTCCGTAAAGATCAGGCAGATGTGATCTCACATTATACGCAATTGGCAAATCAGATGTTTAGTGGGTTTATTGTTGGAAAGATTGTTGATTCGACAATTATCGGGGTGATCTGTTTCCTGTTTATGTCGATCTTTCAATTTCCATATGCGTTGTTAGTCAGTCTGATCGTTGGCGTGACCAATGTCATACCGGTATTTGGTCCTTATATTGGTGCAGTACCAAGTGTTCTGCTGATCTTGATCGTAAATCCGGTACAGGCGATCTATTTTGCAATCTGGATCATTGTGTTGCAGCAATTGGATGGTAACGTTATTGGACCTGCAATCCTTGGAGAATCCACTGGCCTTAGTGCGTTTTGGGTGCTGTTTGCAATCCTTTTGTTTGGTGGCTTATGGGGGATTCTTGGAATGTTAGTCGGTGTGCCGTTGTTTGCTTTGATCTATCAGATCATTTCGGACATTGTCAATGCCAGGCTGGAGCGTCGTAAGATGTCAACGATCACAGATCATTATATGGATCTGAAGGAGATCGTGGCACAGGAAGATGGCATGGTTTACGTCAAGTATACAGAGGATGAGTTGTCCGGCAAAGCAAAAAAGCAGGAGAGTGATTTTATGAAAAACCTGCGCCGTATATGGAATGAGAAGAGTGTTTCTGTATTAAAAAAGCAGAAGGGTGATTCTGACAAAACATCTACGGGTAAAGTTTTGGATGATAAAAAAACGGTAGATAAAACGGCAGTAAACACATCGAAGGATGAGAATGATTCTTGACCAAATATAAGAAATATACTATAATTAAATGATTGTTGTGTTGCGAAATATGTTACAGTAGAATATTGCTGCTGTAATGATCGCATGACATATAAGGTGTCTACAGAAATGGAGAGTAACATGATTAAGAGTATGACAGGATTTGGGCGGTATGAGACTGTTACAGATGAATACCGCATTGCAGTAGAGATCAAATCGGTCAATCATCGATATTGCGATCTGAATATTAAGCTGCCTAAGAAATTTAACGAGATAGAAAATACGCTTCGTATGATGATGAAAGAAATTGCTGAGCGTGGCAAGGTAGATGTATATGTAAGTTATGAGGATTACGCAGGCAAAGGAACGCACGTTCACTATCATCCGCAGATTGCCAAAGAGTATGTGAAAGTTGCGGCACAGGTAGCTGAAGAGTTTGAATTGCATAATTCCCTGTCTGCAGAAAGACTCCTTGGATTTGCAGATGTCATTAGCTTGGAAGAAGAGAGCAATGATCTGGAGTCGGTATTTCCAATAGTGACGCAGACTTTGCAAAAGGCAGGCGAACAGTTTATTGCATCGAGAGAGCGGGAAGGTGAACAGTTATATCAGGATATCAAAGGAAAGCTGGCGTATTTGCTCACATTAGTTGCTCAGGTTGAAGAGCGCTCACCACAGATGCTACAGGAACATCGACAGAAATTACTGGAGAAAGTACAGGAGCTGTTGGGTGATCGCAAGATTGATGAAGGAATTTTGGCAACGGAGCTCATCGTCTATGCGGATAAAGTATGTGTAGATGAGGAGACGGTAAGACTACGCAGTCATATTGATGCAATGAGTGAAACACTGGATATGCAGGAGGCTATTGGTCGAAAGCTTGACTTTATTGCGCAGGAAATGAATCGTGAGGCAAATACGATTCTTTCTAAAGCGAATGATAAGGAGCTTTCCGGTATTGCAATCAACTTGAAGACCGAGATTGAGAAGATCCGTGAGCAGATTCAAAATATCGAGTGATATTGTGCGACATGGATAATAAAGAAGGATTTGTATGTTAATTAACATAGGTTTTGGAAATGTAGTAAATATGGACAAAGTCATCAGCATTGTCCGTGCTGATGCAGCACCTGTAAAAAGGATGGTTCAGGTTGCCAGGGATGGAGGAATGGCAGTAGATGCCACTTGTGGCCGTAAGACTAAGTGCGTGTTAGTCATGGATAGCGGTCATATTGTATTATCGGCGTTGCAGCCGGAGACAATTGAAAATCGTGTAACAGATAATCCGAGTGCAGGAGGAAAAGAAGATGACTAAAAAAGGAATACTTACTGTGATTTCTGGTTTTTCGGGCGCAGGTAAAGGTACCATTGTTCGTGAATTAGTGGATCGTTATGGATATGCGGTATCCATTTCAGCAACGACGAGGGATCCGCGTGCCGGTGAGCAGGATGGGGTTCATTATTTTTTCAAAACAAAAGAAGAGTTTGAGCAGATGATCGCTGATGGTGCGTTGATCGAATATGCTTCTTATGTAGATAATTATTATGGAACACCCAAAGATTATGTTATGCAGAAACTGGAACAGGGAATTGATGTAATATTGGAGATAGAAATGCAGGGTGCATTGAAGGTAAAAGAACGTTTTCCGGAAGTGTCCCTGATCTTTATTACACCGCCTGATGCGAAAGTGCTGCGCGAACGTTTGGAGGGACGCGGTACAGAAACACAGGATGTGATTGAAAAGCGGCTTGCCAGAGCAGCACAGGAATGCGCATATATGGATCAATATGATTATATTGTGATCAATGATGATCTTAATGTATGTGTAGAACAGATTCATGGTCTGATTCAGGCACTTCATTGGAAATGCGTAAATCAACAGGGACAAATTGCCAAGATGAAGGGTGAATTTGCAAATAAGGCATAATTTGTTATACTGTAAACGGAAGTATTATAAATGCTTCAATGGAAATGTTTGCAATCTCAATAGTGAGATTTCAATAGATATGATATGCAAGATAGAAAGGGGATTTTTATTATGTTACATCCATCTTACACAGATTTAATGCAGTTGGTAAATAGCGAGGTTGAAAGCGGAGAGGCTCCGGTTGTAAATAGCCGTTATTCTATTGTGTTAGCAACATCAAAACGAGCTCGTCAGTTGATTGATGGCGTTCCGGCAATGAGTCATCCGTCTTGTCCAAAGCCATTGTCTGTGGCCATTGATGAGTTGAATTCATCTAAGATTCATATTTTGAGCGAAGAAGAAGCTGCTGCTGCCAATGCACGCAGAGAAGCTAAAAAGAAAGAGGCAGCGGAAATGGATGAGATGGTCTTTTCTTTGGATGAAGAAGATGATGTAGAAGCGGAAGCAGCAGATACTGCAGATGAGATGTCCGCCGAGGAAGAATAATATAAAATACGGATGAGGGAAGTGAGGTTGTCATGAGCAAGGAAATTGATAGCGAAGAGGTATATGAGGATGATACTCCGGAATTGGAGCAGGCAGATGCCCTAGAGGACTATGATGCTGTAGAGGATGAAAAACAGGCTGCAAAAAATACAGAGGAATCTGATAAAGATACAGAGGATGCACAGGATGAAGTCTCCAAAAAGAAAAAGATTCGTGGCATTATAGCTGAATTGTGTTTATATGCGGCGATCATTATAGTTTGTGGTGTGTTTGTTCCAAGATATGTTATTCAGCGAACGATTGTTGATGGTAAGTCGATGATGAATACGCTCAAAGATGGAGAAAATTTATTAGCAGAAAAGGTTTCTTATCGTTTCGGAGAACCTAAAAGATTTGATGTTATTGTATTTTATCCGTATGGCAGAGACAATGATGCTTATTATATTAAACGAGTGATCGGTTTACCCGGAGAGACGGTACAGATTAAAGGATCCACAATATATATTGATGGCAAACCATTAAAGGAGAATTACGGCAAAGATCCAATTGATTATGCAGGAATAGCAGAGAAGCCGATCAAGCTTGGTGATGATGAATACTTTGTGCTTGGTGATAATCGTGAGATCAGTCGGGACAGCCGTTATGAAGAGGTGGGTAAAGTCAAACGAAAAAATATCGAAGGACGTGCAGTTTTGCGTATTTATCCATTCAATAAGTTTGGTACATTTCGATAATACAAGTTTAGATCGTTCAGACAGAAGGGATGAGAGATTATGAAAAGAAGGATTAAGGTGTTAGCTGTAATAATGGCGGCTGTTTTGATGGTTTCCGGTGCGGGCAGTACGCTATATGAGAATGGTGTGAAAGCCGATGCAAAGGATACACTGAAATGGAATAGTGCGATAACAAAAGTAAAGGTTAAGAAACGTGTCGCACTTACTGTGAATGTAGAGGCGTCCAAGGTTCAGTGGTCTGTCGCAGGCAAAAATGCTGCAACAGCAGATCTTGCTTCGGCTAATGCTTATGCATCTGTTGATCACAATGGAGTCGTGACAGGCAAAAAGATTGGTAACGCAACTATCGTGGCAGTTTATCAAGGTCAGAAGATCAAACGAAAAATCCATATTGCCGGTAAAAAGAAAATTGCATTAGATGCCGGACATCAGTCCCGTGGTGATTCTCGTAAAGAACCGGTAGGACCTGGTTCTTCTGTAAGAAAAGCGCGCGTTGCAGGTGGTGCAACCGGTGTTGCAAGCAGAGTTCCGGAGTATAAATTCACATTGTCTGTAGCCAAACGTCTTCAAAAAGAATTGAAGAAACGCGGCTATGAGGTATATATGGTTCGTACCAAAAATAATGTAAATATCAGTAACAAAAAACGAGCAATGCTTGCTAATAAGAGTGGTGCAGATATTTATATTCGTATACATGGGGACAGTAGTGGTTCCAGAGGAGTAAAAGGTGCCAGCATTTTTTATCCATCGGCTAGAAATCCTTATGTATCAAGGTTGAGTCGATCTTCCAAGCGTTTATCTAAGAAATTATTAAATGCTTATTGCAAAAAGACGGGTATCAAGAAAAGAGGTTGTAGTGGAAGAGATGATCTAACGGGAACCAATTGGAGCAAAATTCCAGTTACTTTAATTGAGTGTGGATTTTTAAGTAATCCGTCTGAGGATCGAAAACTGCAGAATAAAAGTTTCCAAAAGAAAATGGCAGTCGGAATGGCAAATGGCGTTGATGCGTATTTTGGATACTAAAGATTGGGGGCAGTGATTCGATGCAAACGTTAAAAAATCTTATGGAAGACACTGTGTTAAAAAAAATTGACAGCTTATGGCCACAGACAAATTATTGTATGTGCGATCGGTGCAGATTGGATATAGCTTGTTATTCTTTGAACCATCTGCCAACGCGGTATGTGACAACCAATGCAGGAGCGGTGTTACATAAATTTGATTCCTTGACCACGCAGTCGGATGCGGAGATTACAGCATGTGTATACCGTGCGATTCAAATGGTCGGAGAATGCCCAAATCATGAGGTTTTTGAGAGTTCGAATACTGATTCTGATCAAAAAAATTAAAAAAATAAAAAAAATGCTTGCATTTTGTTGGAATATGTTGTATAGTATTTTTTGTTGGCGCGTCAATGAGATGCGCACAATGAGGTCTGTTGGTCAAGCGGCTAAGACGTCGCCCTCTCACGGCGAAAACAGGGGTTCGATTCCCCTACAGACTGCTATGTTTTTTGTAAAACAGCTCAACCCGTTAAAAGAACCTGTAAGAATACAGGTTCTTTTAATTTGCTATAAACTTTTTTGAAAGGGATTTTGCGTTCTTCGGCAATTGTATTAGTTTTTCTTGAATTCTAATAACTCTAAGCCCTCATTATCTTCTAATACCATGCGGATCATCCAGTCGTTGACAAAGAGCAAGAGAGGATTTCCTTTCATATCTTTAACTGCTTTGACGTTATTCATTCGTTTTAATTTTGTTACATCGGTAGTTGGATCTCCAACCCAGCGAATAAATCCGTAAGGAAGTGATTCTAAGCGGATTTCACAGCCATATTCATTTTCTAATCGATATTTCAGTACATCAAATTGCAATACACCGACAACACCGACAATGATCTCTGACATTCCGGCGGTGTATTCCTGAAAGATCTGAATAGCACCTTCCTGTGCAATCTGTGTGATTCCTTTGACAAACTGTTTACGTTTCATCGAATTAAGCTGGATAACACGTGCAAAATGTTCAGGAGCAAAGGTCGGTATCCCTTCATACTCAAATTTGCTGCCAGGCATTGTGATCGTATCACCAATAGAAAACAGTCCTGGATCAAAGACACCGATCACATCACCGGCATAGGCTTCGCTGATAACCTGGCGATCTTGAGCCATGATCTGCTGTGGCTGTGATAAACGCAGCTTACGACCGCTCTGTACGTGATATACTTCCTTGTCTGCCTGAAACTTACCGGAGCAGATACGGAGGAAAGCAATACGGTCACGGTGTGCTTTATTCATGTTGGCCTGAATCTTAAATACAAAGGCTGAAAAATCATTGGTCAGTGGATCGATTTCGCCTTCGTTAGACATTCTAGGCAGTGGAGAAGTTGTCATTTCCAAAAAGTATTTCAAAAAGGTTTCAACTCCAAAGGTAGTCAGTGCAGATCCAAAAAATACCGGTGATAATTCACCTTTTTGAACCTGTTCCAGATCCAATGGATCACTCGCACCGTCTAACAGTTCGATCTCGTCGATCAGTTGATCGTAGAGTTCTTCGGTTGCCAGCTCTTTGAGTGCGGGATCGTTGATGTCATAATCTGTCTCTGCAGCCGATTTTGCACCACCGGTAGATACCGATTCAAAAGTGCGGACGGTTTTGGCACGGCGGTCATAAATGCCCTTAAAACGTTTTCCGGATCCAATTGGCCAGTTTACCGGACAGGTGCGGATGCCGAGTACGGACTCGATATCATCCAGCAATTCGAAGGAATCCCTCGCCTCTCGGTCCATTTTATTGATAAACGTAAAGATTGGAATATGGCGCATAACGCAAACCTTAAACAATTTGATCGTCTGAGCTTCGACACCTTTGGAAGCATCAATGACCATGACTGCGGAATCTGCAGCCATTAAGGTACGATACGTATCCTCTGAGAAGTCCTGATGTCCCGGTGTATCCAGGATGTTGATGCAAAAATCATCATACTTAAATTGCAATACCGAAGAGGTAACAGAAATACCACGTTCTTTTTCGATTTCCATCCAGTCTGACACTGCATATTTGGAATTTGCTTTTCCTTTGACAGAGCCGGCTGTATTGATCGCACCACCGTAAAGCAGAAACTTTTCAGTCAATGTGGTTTTACCGGCATCCGGGTGGGAAATGATCGCAAATGTTCTTCTTTTTTTGATTTCGTTTGTTAATTCTTCCGACATATGATTCGTCTCCATTTCCATAATTTGTTCACGGCATTGATAAAACAATGCGTGACCATCTTTTTATTATACGGGAAAAGGGGCGGGGTTTCAACCGAGAAGTTCTAAATGAAATACAGGCGGCATACAATAGCGTAAGTCATGCGTGAAAATAATGGAGGAAAGTAGATGGCTACAGTAATGTTAGATGCCGGTCATGGGGGATATGACAGCGGAGCTGTTTATGGAGATCGATACGAAAAAAACGATACACTAAGTCTTGTGCTGGCAGTTGGAACGATCTTAGAAAATAATGGTGTCGATGTGTTATACACACGTACTACCGATGTTTATCAGAGTCCAAATGAAAAAGCGGGGATTGCGAATCGCAGTGATGCGGATTACTTTATTTCCATTCATCGTAATTCCAGCCCGGATCCAAACACATATTCCGGAGTAGAAACGTTGGTCTATCGGGACAGCGGAATACCGGCAGTATTTGCGCAAAACATCAACAACGAGCTGGCAAGGATCGGATTTGCAAATCTAGGGACAGAAGAAAGACCAAATCTAGCTGTCCTTCGGGGGACTAGGATGCCGGCCGCATTAGTAGAGGTTGGATTTATTAATACCGATCAGGATAATCAGATCTTTGATCTAAAATTTCCGGAAATGGCGCAGGCGATAGCAAATGGTATTATGCAGACTGTGCAGGGAGCAGATGTGACGGCGAACGAAGCGGTCGTGTACCGTATCGAAATGGGAATGTTTCGACATAAGAAAAATGCAGAGACATTAGCTGCGAATCTACAGGAAGATGGCATATCCTGCTATATTGAACCACAGGGAAGTTATTTTATTGTCTGCCATGGTGCTTTTGCGGATAAGGAAAGAGCCAGGGAAATGGAAGAAAAGCTTTTTTTGGCTGGATATGAGACTAGAATCACCTGTGTGGGAGAACAATAATTGGTCAAAATACGAAAAAAAGGCATGAAATGCCCGAAATATGCGAAAAAACAGCGAAAAACTCTTGCTTTTTTGACGGCAGAGTGTTAGAATATGCTTTGTAATAGATGTTAATGAAGAGTGGACTGCGAAAAAGTCCACTCTTTCATTTTGAAGAAAAGAGGTTATGTTTTTGACAAGAAGGGAAGAATATGAAGCTAAGGCAGAGCAGATGCTTACTCCTTTAATGGAAGAACATGGATTTGAATTAGTGGATGTAGAGTATGTCAAGGAAGCCGGAAATTGGTATCTACGTGCTTACGTAGACAAAGAGGGTGGAATTACTCTGGACGATTGTGAACTCGTCAACCGCGCCTGGAGTGATATGATGGATGCGGATGATTTCATTGAGGATGCCTACATTTTGGAGGTTAGCTCCCCAGGGTTGGGAAGACAGCTCAAGAAGGAAAAGGACTTCAAGAGAAGCATTGGAGAAGATATTGACTTACATTTTTACAAAGGGCAGAAAATACCCGGAGGGAAAAATGGCAAGGAAGTCACTGTGAAGGATCTGACGGGAACGCTTTTAGCGTTTACGACGGATACGATAACGATACAGACGGATTTCGCACCGGAATATGTGGTGAACCGGTCCGAAGTTTCCAAAGTAAACTTAACGATTGATTTTTAGATTTGGAGGAAAGAGCAATGGCTGCAAGAAAAACAAAGAGTACAAAGGCAGATCGCACAGAGCTTATTGAAGCATTAAATGCGATCGAGAAGGAGAAACAGATCAGCAAAGATATCATTTTGGAAGCGATTGAAAACTCCTTATTGGCTGCGTGCAAAAATCAGTTTGGTAAATCAGAAAATATACGTGTCAACATCGACAGAGAGACTGGCGAAGTAAAAGTGTTTGCCGACTATGAAGTGGTAGAAGACGACATGATAGAAGACGATGCACTTCAGATTGGAATTACTGAAGCAAAACTGCGTTTTCGTGATGATGTTGGGGTTGGTGAGAAAGTCAGCACCGAGGTAACACCAAAGAATTTTGGTCGTATTGCCGCACAGAAAGCAAAACAGGTTGTAGTGCAGAAAATCCGTGAGGAAGAGCGCAAAGTGTTGTATGTACAGTATTTGGAAAAAGAACGTGAAGTGATCACAGGTATTGTCCAGCGTTACAGTGGCAAAAATGTCTGCATTAATCTTGGCAGAGTTGATGCCATCTTAATGGAGAGTGAGCAGGTTCGCGGTGAGCATTTCCGACCAACAGAACATATTAAGCTGTATGTCGTAGAAGTTAAGGATACACCAAAGGGACCACGAATTACTGTTTCACGTTCCCATCCGGAATTTGTAAAGAGACTGTTCGAGGAAGAAGTTACAGAGATACAGGACGGTATCGTTACGATTGAGAGCATTGCACGTGAGGCCGGATCTCGTACAAAGATTGCCGTAAGCACAGTTGATCCTAATGTAGATGCGGTAGGTGCTTGTGTAGGTATGAACGGAAGTCGTGTTAATGCAATCGTAAATGAGCTTCGAGGCGAGAAGATTGATATAGTAAATTGGAGCGATATGCCGGAGATATTTATTGAAAATGCACTTAGTCCGGCGATGGTTATGGATGTCAGCATTGATGAGTATGAAAAGACAGCACGAGTGATCGTACCTGAAAATCAGCTTTCACTGGCAATTGGTAAAGAGGGACAGAATGCCCGTCTTGCAGCGAAATTGACCGGATACAAGATTGATATTAAGTGCGAATAAGATTAACAAGTAATTGCAGGTGAAAACGAAACTATTCGTGAAGGGAGATGTCGGTATTTGGCAGTAACAAAAGGTGTTCGCCCTAAAAAAGTCCCAATGCGTCAATGTATGGGATGTGGCGAAAAGAAAGAGAAAAAGGACTTGATACGCATTATTCGGACTCCGGATGAAGAGATTGTATTAGATGTTACCGGTAAGAAAAATGGAAGAGGTGCCTATCTTTGTGATTCGATCTCTTGTCTTTCAAAGGCGAGAAAGAAAAAAGCAATTGACCGGGCATTGAATATGACAATTCCAGAAGACGTGTATCAACAACTTGAAAAGGAGATGATGAATCATGCAGATTGATCCGGCCCTTCGTATGTTGGGTCTGGCAGCAAAAGCCGGAAAAGTTGCCAGCGGTGAGTTTATGACAGAAAACTCCGTAAAAACGGGGATGGCTGCATTGGTTATCGTCGCGACAGATGCATCCGACAACACGAAGAAGAAGTTTCGCAACATGTGTGAGTTTTATGAAGTCCCAATGTATGAGTTTGGCATCAAAGATGTATTAGGACATTCGATCGGAAAAGAATTTCGAGCATCTTTGGCAGTTAATGATGAGGGATTAGCACAAGCAATTATGAAGAAAATGGACTAGGAGGCATGTAAGTATATGGCTAAAATGAAGATATATGAATTCGCAAGAAGTTTACAGGAAAGATATCCGGATATTAAGGGAAAAGATTTGGTGAAGCTTTTGCAGGAAAATAATTTTGATGTAAAGGCACCACAGAGCAGCATTGAAGATGCAGCGATCGCTTTTTTGCTGAAGCACTTTAATGGCAAACCGGAACCTAAGAAAGAAGAGGAGCCGGCGTATACTGTTCCTGTGAAGCGTGAATCTAATGTGAAGAAGAATCAGGAAAAGAAAAAGGCACAGGAAGAAGAGAAAAAAGTAGAAGAAACAAAGAAGGAAGAAACTACGAAGAAAGAAACTACGAAGAAAGAGGAATCAGTGACTGTTTCTGAGAAAGATAAAGTAGAGAAAAAGCCGGAAGAGTCTGTAAAGAAGACTGAGGAAACGAAACCTGTTGCTGCGGCAGAAACCAAGGAAGATAACAGTGCACAAACAAAAGAGCCTGTTAAAACAGAGGACAAAGCATTAAAAGCACAGGATCAGGAACGTAAAAACGGACAGAATAATAATCATGGAAATGATCGCAAAGATGACAGACGCGGAAATGATCGTAGAGATAATAACCGTAAAGATGGACAGAATCGTGGCGGCGATCGTAGAGATGGCAACCGTGGTGGTGATCGTAGAGATGGTCAAAATCGCGGAAATGACCGAAGAGATAATAACCGTAGAGATGGTCAGAACGGTAACCGTGGAAATGACCGTAGAGATGGTGGATTCCGCGGAAATGACCGAAGAGATAATAACCGCAGAGATGGTCAGAATGGTAATCGCGGAAATGACCGTAGAGATGGTGGTTTCCGTGGAAACGATCGTAGAGACAACAATAATCGTAGAGATGGCCAGAATAATAATCGTGGTAGCAACAATCGCAATGGTTTTGGTGGCGGACGCAGTGCACAGCCAATGGACACAATGAAGTCAGAGGTAAAGCAGTCCCGTCAGCAGCGTGCCAATAAAGATTCCAGAAGTGCAAAACAGCGCTATGGTAAGGAAAGAAATCGTGACGATTATGAAGACGATATGTTCCAGAACAAAAATGCACGCAAGAAGAAAGATCCAAACCGTAAGGGTGCATTTATCAAGCCGGAGCCGGTTGTAAAGCCTGCTGAGCCGGAAGATGGAATCAGAACGATCACACTGCCGGAGAAGATGACTGTCAAAGAGTTAGCAGACATTATTAAGATTCCACCGGCTACATTGATCAAAGCACAGTTTATGAAGGGTAATGTCGTTACGATGAATCATGAGCTGTCTTATGAAGAGGCAGAGGAGATTGCATTAGAGTATAACTGTATCGCTGAGATGGAAGAGAAGGTCGATCTTGTTGCAGAGCTTCTCAAAGAGGATGAAGAAGATGAATCCTTAATGGTGAAACGTCCTCCGGTTGTCTGTGTAATGGGTCATGTCGATCATGGTAAAACGTCTCTGTTGGATGCAATCCGCGAGACACATGTTACTTCGCGCGAGGCAGGTGGAATTACACAGCATATCGGTGCATATGTTACTGAGTTAAATGGCGAGAAGATCACATTCTTAGATACACCTGGTCATGAGGCATTTACTTCCATGCGTATGCGTGGTGCACAGTCTACCGATATTGCAATTCTCGTAGTCGCAGCAGATGATGGTGTTATGCCGCAGACTGTGGAGGCAATCAGTCATGCGAAAGCAGCAGGCGTGGAGATCATTGTTGCAGTGAATAAGATTGATAAACCAAGTGCTAATGTAGAGCGTGTTAAACAGGAATTGGTAGAATATGAATTAGTTGCAGAAGACTGGGGTGGAGATACTATTTTTGTTCCTGTATCTGCACATACTAAGGAAGGTATCGATCAGCTTTTAGAAATGATCCTTCTTACTGCAGAAGTGAATGAATACAAAGCCAATCCAAATCGTAAAGCACGTGGTGTTGTTATTGAGGCACAGCTTGATAAAGGAAGAGGACCTGTTGCAACCGTATTGGTACAGAAAGGTACACTCCATGTAGGTGATAACATTGCGATCGGTGCTGCTTACGGTAAGATCCGTGCTATGATGGATGACAAGGGTCAGCGCGTAAAAGAGGCAACACCATCTACACCGGTAGAGATTCTTGGTCTGCATGCCGTACCGGATGCAGGAGAGATCTTTATGGCAACCGAGAATGATAAAGAAGCAAGAAATATTGCCGAGACTTATATTAATCAGAGCCGTGAAAAACTGTTAGATGATACGAAGTCTAAACTTACTTTGGATGGTCTGTTCTCACAGATCCAGGCAGGTAATATCAAAGAATTAAATATCATTGTTAAGGCGGATGTACAGGGTTCTGTAGAAGCAGTAAAACAGAGTTTGGTTAAGCTTAGCAACGATGAGGTTGCCGTACGTATCATTCATGGTGGTGTTGGTGCGATCAACGAGTCTGATGTATCGCTTGCAAGTGCATCGAATGCGATCATCATCGGTTTCAATGTAAGACCGGATAATACTGCAAAAGAAATTGCAGATCGTGAGAAAGTTGATCTTCGTCTGTATAAAGTTATTTACAATGCGATTGAAGATGTAGAGGCTGCCATGAAGGGTATGCTCGATCCGGAATACGAAGAGAGAGTAACCGGTCACGCAGAAGTTCGTCAGACGTTCAAGGCATCCGGTGTTGGTATCATCGCCGGTTCCTATGTACTGGATGGTAAGATTGTTCGCGACTGCAAGGTTCGTATTACCCGTGAGGGCGAGCAGATCTTCGACGGTAAACTGGCATCTTTGAAGAGATTTAAGGATGATGTAAAAGAAGTAGCTGCCGGTTATGAATGTGGTCTGGTATTTGAAGACTTTAACGGTATTCAGGTAGAAGATCAGATTGAAGCCTACATCATGGTAGAAGTTCCTCGTACTTGATCGTAACCATTCAGCAAATGCAAACTGTCTTGTAATGTGACACCGGCTGGTTTCTTCATTACAAGCAGTTGGAAGTATGGAGGTAAACATGAAAAAAAACAGTATAAAATATTCGAGAATAAATGGAGAGGTACAGCGAGAACTTAGCCGTATCATTTCCCGAGAGATCAAAGATCCACGGATTCATCCGATGACATCAGTTGTGTCTGTGGAAGTTACACCGGATCTTAAATTTGCCAAAGTGTATGTCAGCGTTTTGGGTGATGAGATGGATCGTGAAAATACACGAGAGGGACTTGCAAGTGCTTCCTCACATATTCGATCTCAATTGGCAAAATCCTTGAACCTGCGCAATACACCGGAACTTCACTTTGTCATTGACGATTCGATTGAGTATGGTGTAAATATGTCGAAGCGTATTGATGAGTTGACACATCATACATCAGAAACAGAAGAATAACATATGCGTTTCCAATACGCATAAATGGAATGGGCTGGTAGTGAGTGCAAGGGGCATTTCTACCAGCCTTACGTCTGTGGGAAGGAGTTACAAACAATGGCAGAAGAAGTCAACGGAATTATAAATGTATATAAGGAAGCCGGGTATACTTCGCATGACGTAGTTGCTAAGCTGCGTGGCATTTTACATCAAAAAAAGATCGGCCATACAGGAACATTGGATCCGGCGGCGACGGGAGTCCTTCCGGTATGTTGTGGCAAGGCGACCAAGGTGTGTGAACTGCTTACCGATAAAGAAAAAAGTTATCGGGCAGTATGTAAACTTGGAGTTATAACAGACACGCAGGATACGACAGGAACAGTTTTACAAACAAAGGATATATCCGGTGTAACACAGGATGAGTTGTCTGATACGATACAATCCTTTGTGGGCGATATCATGCAGATTCCACCAATGTATTCGGCGATCAAAGTAGGTGGCAGGAAGTTATACGAACTGGCACGCGAGGGCAAGGAAATTGAGCGGAAACCAAGACCGGTCACAATTTATGCAATTGATATCAAGGACATAGATTTGGAAAATGGCAGCTTTACGATGGAAGTTACCTGCTCAAAAGGAACCTATATCCGTACATTATGCCATGATATTGGCGAAAAGCTTGGTGTAGGCGCAGCAATGGATCAGTTACTTCGAACAAAGGTGTCGATATTTGAGGTTGATCAGGCGCTTACTTTAGCACAGATCGAGGAGCGAATTCAACAAGAAGATCGCAGTTTTGTATTGCCGGTAGACCAGCTGTTTACACAGTATCCAAAAATGCAGGTGGCAGATGAAGAGGCTGCTAAAATGCTTCGCAATGGGAATCCGATCACGATTGGCAAATTGAAGTCATTCAATGAAGTAAAAAAATATCAGAATAAGAGTCGCGTACTTGTATATAATGAAAATGGCGAATTTCGTGCTATATATGAACTACGTGGTAACTATTATCGTGTTGTAAAGATGTTTTAGAAAATATACTTATAAGATATTTGTTATGGCGTAGGGCATTATACAGCAAAAATATATACAGGCAGGAATGAGGTCGAGTATGGAGATACTTAGAGGAGTTACATTTCATCAAAAAAAGAGTGCCGTATCTCTTGGTAAATTTGATGGAATTCATTTAGGACATCAATTGTTGATGAATGAGATTATAAAGCAAGAAGATCTGGTCCCAACAGTATTTACGTTTGAAGGGATGAAGACCGAGCCGGAAAGTTTGCTCTATTCGGAAGCGGAAAAACAATATTTGTTAGAGCAGATGGGGATTGAGCGGGAAATTTTATTTCCGTTTAATGACCAGACGAAAATAATGTCACCGGAAAGTTTCATACAAAATATGTTATGGGATTCTTTGGACGCAAGGTTGATCTGTGTGGGGGAAGACTATCGGTTTGGCTGTAAACGTGCGGGTGATGTAGCAATGCTTGAGAGAGCTTGTAAAAAACATGGATGTGCACTGCGGGTATTTCCAAAGCGGAAGGATGAACAGGGTGTGATCAGCAGCACCAGAATACGCGAATTGATCCGTTTAGGGCAAATGCAAGAAGCGTCAAAACTGCTCGGTAGAAATTTTTTCTATTTGGGTACGGTAAAACATGGACAAGCGCTGGGGCGGACAATTCAGATGCCAACGATCAATATATTACCTCCACCGGAAAAGGTGCTTCCTCCATTAGGTGTGTATACTTCTGTCGTTACCGTTGATGGAAGACGTTTTGGTGCCGTTTCTAATCTTGGTAAAAAACCAACGGTTGGAGGCAAAGCGATCAGTTTGGAAAGCTTTTTATTTGATTTCGATCAAAATATTTATGGAAAAACAGTGCGTGTCGATTTATTAGAATTTCAACGTGCAGAGCAGAAATTCGATTCCATTGAGGCATTGCGTGAGCAGATGGAACACGATAAAAAGACCGCGCAGACCAATCTGAAGGGTGCCCGGTTATAACTATGGGCAGAGAGTGGGCTGGTCATAGTATTGCAACATAAAACAGCTGCATCGGATATTGTGAAGAGTTTGTGAAAAAATTGTAATTTGTGGGATATATTGGTATACTGGATAGAGCGGACAGATTAACCTATGATTCGAAGTGATCCATTGGTTCTTATTCGCGAGAAAAGCGTAGATTATAAAACTTAGGAGGAAACGTTATGTGGTGTCCAAAATGTAAGACGGAATACCGCGATGGCATTACAGTATGTGCTGATTGTGGAACACCGTTAGTAGAAGGAAGCGCAGAAGATTTTGACCGTATTGATCTTAGTACGTTTAAGGAAGAGAAGACGGCAGCAAAATTTTTAGAATATTTAGAGTATTCTGGGATTGCAGATGCGCAGCAGGAGGAAAATGAGGATGGAACTTATTCCATCACCGTGCCTACCAAGATGGAAAAAAAGGCAGAGAAATTATACCGTGGCTTTTTATTAGCAATGGAAGAAGAGGAAGAAGAAAAGATTGCGCCGAAACAGGTGGCACAGCCAACAGAAGAATCTGCACAGAATGCAGACGAAGAATCTGTGGCAGCACAATCCGAAGAAGACAACGAAAATCGGGAATACGATTGGGATGATGAAGAGGATGAGGCCGACCAGACGCCGTACAAAGAGACGGAAGAAGAATTTGAAGAGGCAGAGCAGCTTGTGTCAGAGGAAGATATTGATGAAAATCCGGAAGATCTGCTTTATGCCAGTGAAGGCAATTACGAGACAAAAGAAGATGCTTATAAGGATACAAAATATTCAGGCATTACATTTATCGTATTTGGAATATTAGGTGCAGTGTATTTGGCATTATGCAAACTGGACATTATCCCGATCAAGTACAACACATTTGTATTTATCGTGATCTGTGCTTTATTGGCCGGATTTGTACTGTTAGGAATTGTGAATTGTGCCAAGGCATCTAAGATGAAACTGTTAATCCCGCAAGAGCAGGAAAAGACGGAGAAAATCACCCAATGGCTTTCTGAGAACATTACGGATGCATTTATCGAAAAATGGACGGATGACAGCGTTACAGAGATGGAAAACGATCTTGCGATCACTTCTCATATCCGTCAGAGTCTTCTTCATGAATTTCCAAATGAAGAAGTTGCCTTTTTGGAATATTTGGCAGATAAATACTATTCAGATACATTTTTAGACGAATAAAAGGATTGCAATTAGTGATTATTTGTTATATTATGATTATGTGATAATAGAATGACTCGATTTGTTGAGTTACGATATGTGCAGAAAAAGATTCGACAGGATGTCTTTACATCCTGTCGAATTTTTTTTAGGAATAGGAAATTGCTGTTATGTTGCGTTATACCACCAAGAATTGCTAAAGCAATTCTTGCAGAGCAAAACGTTTGTTTTGCTCTTTTGATCAATGATTCGATATATGGAATCGCATTACAGAGTAACACCATTTTTTGCTAATAGAGCACGGGCTGATTCCACAGAATCAATACCGGTCTTATTTTTGATCGGAGCAAACTCTTTGTCACGCTCTACCTCAAATGGAAGACAGGTGTCCATCATCTGGATCATATCCAAGATCAACGTCTCGAATTTGTAGCCGTTTGGTTCTTCCGGTTTGATCAATGTTCTGGCATCATCAATATATGGAATCTTTTTCTCGACAATATGGAGCGGAAGCGTATTTTCGCAAATATCTTCCAATTCAGACTCCTTGAACAAATAATTGAGGATAACACCAAAGTTATATGCAGGCTCGCCGTTTTCATCGACAGCATCACGAAGTTCCGGTGTCAATTCATAATATTCAACGATAGATGGATGATTGTCTTTTAAGCACATAACGCCAACTTTTTCATCCGGATGATTTTTGCAGACTACCTTAGCACCAACGCTGCGGTTTTCTGTGATCGTTGCACCAATAAAGCATGGGTCAGCAATGCGCTGTAATACGTTATCCACTGCAAATACATTGAGCCATTCAATACCATTTTCATGGATCAGATCTAATAATCCGGCATTTTTGAGGGAAGAGAACCAGCCGCCGTTGCCGTTTGGAGAGGTGGCTAATTTGTAAGGCTCTTCCAAAAAGATCTTTCCATCATACGTAGCAGCAGGTGCCATATCCTGCTTAAAGAAATGAATATAATCTTCTTTGTAACCAAAGAAGTTCTGTTCATTAAAAAATGTCGTTGTCGCTGTATGGTTTTTATCGCTGGTCATTACAAATAAATGGATAAACTCACCACTTTCCCGAACAACATCCATCAGATTGCAGATAAGACGTTCAAAGATATACATTGGCTTGGTGACGCCAATATCATACATTCCCTTTGGATTATCAGAGCCGAGACGTGTACCCATGCCGCCAGCCAATAAAACAGCACCGACTTTGCCGGAGCGGATCGCTGACAGGCCGGTTTCACGGTATTTGTCCTCGTTTGCATGGATTTCTTGTAGTCTAAGTGCACGGATCGGTGTGATCGTACCGGTAGAAGATTCTTCTTCGTTGCTGCCAATCTTATTCAGTACTGAAAAATCGGTTTCTTCAATTTGCTGTAATAAAGCTTCTTTTTGTGTCTCAGATAATGTGTCAAAATATTTCAGAAGATGTTCCTGACCGTACTGCTGTAATTTTTGCTTTGCACATTCTAATGTCATGAATGAATACCTAACCTTTCTTTCTTCGTAGTGATGCCCATATATGAGCAAAAGTATTTGACTTAATTACTCAAACTTCCCATAACTCAACATTTCACCCAACCACATATTACTTATTATGTCAATGACTATATAGCATTTTGCAGCCGTCAAAGAGCAAGTTCTGCCATCAGAGAACTATAGTAATTGCCTTGCCGCATTTTGTTTTAACAGTGATTTCTAAATTTTGTTGTCTCTGATGGACGATTTACATGCCTTACAGAGAACTCGATGTTCCGGAAGCAAGGTATTCATCATTTTTGAAAGGGACTTTGCGCTCGTCGTTACTTATGTCTCGTATTTCAGAGACATTAAGTAACGTGACGTAGCGCATCGTAGCGAAAGCGTCCCGTCCAAAAATGGATGATACCTTGCTAAACCGGGACATCTCAGACATTCTTTCAGGCATGTATACATCAGAGACTTAACAAAATAAGAAATCACGTAAAAACATTGCGTTCTGCGGCAATTATCTTAGTTCTCTGATGGCAGAATAATTTAATGTATTGGCTGCAAAATAGTTTATTCATTGCTGACATAATAAGTAATATGTGGTTATGCAATAACTTCCAGTATGGGAAGTTTGAGTTAATTATACAGGAAATAAATTGGGGTGGCAAGTTTGACTTATTGGATAGGCAGTTTTATAATAAAGAGCAGATAATTTGGCGTTATTTAGTTTATAAGACAATGCTCGTAGTGTGGTGATATGCCACCAAGAATTGCTTTAGCAATTCTTGCAAAGCAAAGCGTTTGCTTTGCTTTTTTACAAGCGCAGAAATGGGGGAAGATTATGGCAGATCGAAGACGCAGACGCAAGGCGCAGGCAGAAGACGCAGAGCGGGCCTTACGATATATGCAGGCATTGCAGGGTAAGAAGATTCCATTGCTGACGTTAGATGCAAAATGGCATGCGTTGTTTCCGGATTTTCGCAAAACAAGAGAGATTAAGCGCTTGGAAAAAGAACTAAACCGTTTGATCGAAAAGCAGGGGCAGACTGCCAATGATCTGTTGGATTACAAAAAGGCAAAGAAAGTATTGATGCAGAATGTTATTGATAATATGACAGATGGTCATGAGTTTGACAGCCCGATCCGTGTGCGCAAACAAGAAAAGAATAAGCAGTTGATCGAAGAAATCAATGATAAGATCGCCAAAGCAAAAGAAGATAAGTTTCAATTTCCTGCAGAAATAGCAGCAAAAAATCATGAATTATTGATTGCCTGCATGCAGGTATGTTATACAGAGTTATCTGAAAATACAGAGCGGATCGAGCAGGCAGAGGCGGAGATCACTGCCCTTAGAGAACAGCTCAAGAATATAATCCTCCATAAACAGGATATGGAGATGCGTAACACGGAAGTATATAAATATATGCATAATCTGTTGGGACCGGACGTCGTAGAAATATTTGACCGGGATCACAGAGTATGGCGTGGTAACATGGAAGAAAATCATTTGGATGCTGGAGGAAACAATGAGTGAGATTGTTGGCATTGGCGTTGACATGATAGAGATCAGCCGGGTGCTGGCTGCATACAGCAAAGAAAGTTTTCGAAAACGTCATTTCACGGAAGAGGAGCAGCAGCTTATTGCTCACAAAGAAGCTCGTGCGGCAACGACCTTTGCTGCAAAAGAAGCTGTCGTGAAAGCGATGGGTACGGGATTTACGGGAATTTCACCGATAGAGATCAATATATTGCGTGATCCGAGTGGAAGACCGACTGTGACGCTGTTTGGCAGGGCTAAAGAGAAAGCATTAGATCTGGGAATTGACCAAATCCTATTATCTATTGCAGATACGAAAGAAATGGCGATTGCGTATGCAACGGCAATTTCAAGCGGTAGATAATCGAGAAAGGAAAGCAAGATTAGAATGGAATATATCGTAAATGGTAGTCAGGCAAGAGAGATCGATCGTTGCTCCATACAGGAAATCGGAATTCCATCTATGGTTTTGATGGAAAAGGCAGCGATGTCTGTGGCGAGTTGTATTATGGCACAGGCAGATAAAAAGCAGGACCGTATACTGGTTGTATGCGGGACAGGCAATAACGGTGGAGATGGTGTGGCTGCTGCGCGTATGCTGCGGGATGCCGGTTATATTGTTAGAGTCCTTGTTTTGGGACAGGAAGAACGTTGCTCAGAAGAGATGAAACAGCAGATCTCCATTGCAAGACATCTTGGTGTGTCCGTCTTTTGGGACAACCTTACTGGGGAAACGACATTCACAGAGACGAGTTTTTCAGAATATAGTATTATCGTGGATGCAATCTTTGGCATTGGATTATCGAGAGATGTAACGGGTGTGATTGCCGATTATATTAACGCGATCAATCGAAGTGCTGCAGATGTTTTGGCTGTGGACATTCCATCCGGTATTAGTGCGGATACCGGTGCGGTATTAGGAACAGCTGTAAAAGCAACGATAACAGTAACTTTTGGACATAATAAACGTGGGCTGGTATTATATCCGGGAACGGAGTATGCGGGACAGGTAGTGGTAACGGATATTGGATTTCCGGAAATGGTAACAGAGAGAGTGATGAAGCAGTCACAGACGTTTACGTATACCAAAGAAGACCTTTCGGTATATTTTCCAAATCGAAAGAAACGTTCAAACAAAGGAAGTTATGGACGTGTTGTTGTCATTGCCGGATCCAAGGATATGAGCGGAGCCTGTTATCTTTCCGGTGAGGCAGCCTATCGTATGGGGTGTGGACTGGTGCATATTGTGACAGCGCAGGAAAATGCAGAGGTCATCCGTATAAAATTGCCGGAAGCTATTGTTACCGGCTGGTCGGAAAATGTGACGGCGGAGCAGGAAGCAGACATTACCGCAGCGATACATAAAGCAGCAGCGGTCGTGATCGGTCCGGGATTGGGGCAGGAAGCCGGAGCGGAGAGATTGCTGGATCTGGTGCTGCAGGAAGCAAAGAAACTGCCTGAGCTGCCGGTTGTAATTGATGCAGATGGGTTAAATCTTTTAGCCAAAAAGGGATTGTATTCTACACTTGGCAGACAGTATGTTCTGACTCCACATTTGCGGGAAATGAGTCGTTTATCCGGGAAGAGTGTTCAGGAGATTGCGGACGATATGACATCGGCAGTTATGGGACAGCAGGCGGGAGCGACAATTGTGCTCAAAGATGCGAGAACACTGGTCAGTGATGGTGATTGGCTCTATATTAATTTATCGGGCAACAGCGCCTTATCTACAGGTGGATCCGGAGATGTGCTAAGTGGAATGATCGGCGGATTATTGGCACAAGGATGCACACAGAGAACGGCAGCTACGCTGGCAGTGTATATGCATGGATTAACAGCGGAGCAGTATTGCGAGAGCGCACCGCCGCATTGTATGCTGGCGAGAGACATATTAGAAATGATACCGAAGATTGGAGGCAACTCATGAAAACATATTATCGCGTGCAGGCAGATATAGACTTGGATGCTATTTATAAAAATGCAGAAAATGCAAAGAAACTTACTAAGCCGGGTACAAAGTTTATGGCGATCGTTAAGGCTGATGCATATGGTCATGGTGCAATACCCGTCGCTAAAGTATTAGATCCCATTGCAGATGCTTATGGCGTTGCAATTTTGGAAGAAGGAATTGAGCTTCGTCAGGCAGGGATCACTAAGCCGATCCTAATCCTTGGTTTTACGCCGGCACCGCTATATCCGAGTATGATCGAATATGACATTGCGACCGCCGTATTTCAATATGATATGGCAAAGAAAATGTCAGATGCAGCGGTTCAACTAGGAAAAAAGGCAAAAATACATATCAGTCTGGACACGGGGATGAGCCGCATCGGGTTTGCTTTGACCGAGGAGAGTCTGCAGACGATATGCAAGATAAATCAGCTCCCGGGGATCGAGATAGAGGGCTGCTTTTCACATTTTGCACGCATGGATGAAAAAGATAAGACAAAAGCGGAACAACAATTTTCGCGCTATGAAACATTTGTCCATAAAATGGAACAGGCAGGGGTGAAAATCCCGGTAAAACATATTTCAAACAGTGCCGGTATTATGGAAATGCCAAAAGTGAATGAAGATATGGTTCGAGATGGAATCTGTCTATATGGATTATATCCTTCGGAAGAAGTGAATAAGGAGCGGCTGCCGCTTGAGCCGGCTATGCAGTGGAAGACCTATGTTTCCTATGTCAAAGAGCTGGAAGCAGGTATCGAGATTGGATATGGTGGAACGTATACGACCACGAAACCAACGATGGTTGCAACGATTCCGGTTGGATATGCAGATGGTTATGCCCGCTCTTTGTCTGGTAAGGGATGTGTCCTTATTCACGGACAGAGAGCACCGATCTTGGGACGCATCTGTATGGATCAGTTTATGGTGGATGTCACTGATATTCCGGGAACAGCGGAAGGTGACGAATGTATGCTTTTTGGAGAGCAGGAGGGAAAAATCTTGTCAGTAGAAGAAGTCTCAGAGCTTGCCGGTTCTTTCAATTATGAATTTGTCTGTGATGTCGGACGACGAGTTCCTAGGGTATTCTATCAAAACGGTAAAGCAGTAGAGACTAAAGATTATTATCCGGAATATTAAGAGAGCGTCCGTTCTTGCTTTTTGTGAAGATGGGACGATTAATAGCAACAAAAGAAAACGTTTACGAATACTTTTCAAAAAACTGGTAAAGATAGGAAATAAGCCACAAAAAATTTTAGGAATGGAGCGTGAACGTTTTGGTTATTAAACGTGGAGACATATTTTTTGCAGATTTACGACCGGTAGTGGGTTCGGAACAAGGCGGGGTCAGACCGGTACTTATTATACAGAATGACATGGGAAATCGACACAGCCCAACGGTCATTTGTGCAGCTATTACATCCCGCATGAACAAAGCAAAACTTCCAACGCATATATCGTTGGACATGAAAAAATATGATATTAGTAAAGACTCTGTTATTCTTTTGGAGCAGATCCGAACCATTGATAAATCAAGGCTTCGAGAAAAGGTTTGTCATTTGGATCAGGACATATTGCAAAAGATCGATCAGGCTCTTTGCATTAGTTTAGCGATTGAGGAGAAAACACATCAATGAAAATTACGATATTAACCGTTGGAAAGATCAAAGAAAAATTTTTTCGGGGAGCGGTCGAAGAGTACAGCAAGAGATTGAGTCGTTATTGCAAGCTGGAGATCATCGAAGTGGCAGATGAAAAAACACCGGATCATGCCAGTGCGCATGAAGAAGAACTCATACGCGCCAAGGAGGCAGAGCGGCTCAAAAAATACATAAAAGATAATGCTTATACGATAGCACTTGCCATAGACGGTAAGCAATATTCCTCCGAGGACTTTTCTGCACATGTCCATGATTTGGGACTGAAAGGGGAAAGCCATTTGCAGTTGATCATTGGTGGTTCGATCGGACTTGCTCCTGAGATCTTATCGTTAGCGCAGGAGAAGATCAGCTTTTCTAAAATGACCTTTCCACATCAGTTGATGCGCGTGATCTTGTTGGAGCAGATCTACCGGGCGTATCGGATCATGAACGGGGAACCCTACCACAAATAGGGTGCAGGACATCCGGTGGATGTCCGTTTTGCACCGACCGAAGCAGAGCGGAGACATTCAAACTTCAAAGATATAGAAAACATAAGGAAGAGTGGCTGATTTGGCTGCTCTTTCAATCTTTTGCGCGAAGGCAAAGTGAAGATGCGTCGAGTTTGCTCGTAAGCATCTGAGCGCGCCCGCGAACCTTGCATCTGTTTATAGGGAGATTTTGAAGGTGCATTGAGGAAAGTAATCTGCGTT
>OGFY01000159.1_pt1 | contig 67416 bp, 63 predicted proteins | sample 1570951 | NCBI WGS metagenome assembly OGFY01 (sample SAMEA2581942, study PRJEB24529) | metagenome | biome: Human gut stool | place: China | collected 2011
CGCTTCCAGAACCCAAAACAAAGATTTTATACCGGTGGCCGAAAGAACCGAAACCGCCAAAGGGATATTACATAGTCAAGGATTCTTTTTACGAAGGAATCAACAAAGCAACCGGATTCCCGTACAGACATTATGAGATGATCCGAATAAGTGAAGTGAATAAAAAGAACACGCTTCCCAGAAATGGGTAGCAAGAAAGGACAAGAAGAACATGACATACGAAGTAATCAACGAAGAATTAAATATTGAAGCTTGTAGAGCTGCAGATCTGACACCGGAACAGGTTGAAATGTTCACGCACTCGGTCGGAAGAGATTCTATTGATACTTTAGCCTTGTTTGTGACGGAAGATAATGCGATCGTGCTGAATAAGGATCATAAACAGTATGAAGTTATTAAAAAGATCGTAGAAGGTTATCTACAACTATCAAAAGGCGATAGAGAAGCAATGGCGATACCGGATAGTTGTCTGTGGATGATTATGGTACTTGAAAAAGCCATAGAGAGGAGAGCAAGAGCATGATCCGGGACGTTAACAAATATACAAAAGACACCTACAATCATGTTCCGGAAGGTTACGATTTGACTGTCGATAAAATGCAACAGATCCGTGATATAGGAAACCCACTTGATGAAATGGTAGTAGCTTGGAAACTTGGATTTGAACAGGCATACAGAGCAGCGAAAGCCGGAAAGCTTGACTTTCAATAAGATACTGCCCTTCCCGGAATGGTGCGCCAACACCGGAACGGGACGGTATAGAATTAGTTAACACGATACGCGCGCGATATTCAAAGAAAGGGAAAGCGATGATAAATAAAATTGAAGCAACAAGATTATTTGAAAAATGCTCATGCCTAGTTGGTACAAGAGATGTAATACCGGAACAAAAAGCAATGAAGTTCGTTACGGATAAAGCGATTGCTTTTGCAAGAAGAATGAGTCCGAGATGTTCGAGTGTTTACGGAATAGGCGACTACGATATGTGTTATTTAACCCAAGAAGGTTTTTTCTTGGCAGTAACATATATGAATGTAGCAGAAGAGAAGGACGAAAGAAAAACGGAGGTGACAAAATGAGATTGAAACAGTTAATCAGAAAAATGAGCTATAACACGGCGGTAAAGGTGCTGAAGATTGTAAAAACAGAACAGAGCGACAGTGAAAAAGAATTTCAATGTATTGATGTTGGTACTTATAGCAGATATAGTAGAGTACCGGAAGAGATCTGGACAGCATCTATCTATGAAATCATGCCAGGAACAGAGGATACTCTTCTTGTACTGATCGAGGGCGTAAGCAATGAAGATTAGAATATCTTATGAGAACGAAAGAGAGCTCGCTATAATGTTGGACATCTTGCAACCTCTGGAAGTGAAGTGCAAGAGATCCGGCAACCAGGAAGGACGATATAAAAAGGCATATATTGATATTCCGCCAGTTGTTTTTGAAAGTAAAAAATGATATAATTATATGCAGAGCAAATAGAATATAAAGTACCGCCTGGGGGAGCTGCCAGAACTCCGGGTAAGCTTAGAAAGAGCGTGGGAATAACTTGCAGAAATGCACAAAAGGTTATTCTCACGTTTTTTTATTTGTTCGGTCTTTTGCTACAAAATAAAGCTGACGAGCGTAAACGGAAAGGGGACTACATGGAAGAAATCATGGAAAACGAAGTAACAACAGAGCAACAGGAAAAGACATTTACTCAGGAAGAAGTGAACCGGATCGTAAAAGAAAGGCTTGCAAGATTGAAAGCCAAATATGAAACGGATCCAGAAACAACGGAAGAAGAAAGCCAGTTGGATGAAAGAGAGAAAGCTATCGCTCTTAGAGAAAACAGGGTAACATGTATGGAATATGTTGCAGAAAATGGACATAAAAAGGAGTTGCTTGACATTTTAGATACGTCAGACCCGGAAAGATTCAGAAGCCAGGCAGAAAAGATTGTTGAGTTATACGGAGAGCCGGAACAAAAGAGGGTTTATCCGGGAACAAAACAAAACCCGGTATCAATCAGACCGGAAAAAACAAATCCTTTTCCGAATGTGAAGCATACTCCAAAACAGTATTAAAAGAGGAGTAGTAAAATGAGCGTTGAATTGACAACTATTTACGCACCGAAGACAGACGAGCTGTTCGCAGCAGAAAGCAAGATTTCACTGCTTACTAATACGGACTACGACTGGACAGGTGCGCACACTGTAAAGGTGTGGAAGATCAGCACTTCCGAAATGAATGACTACAGCAGAAATAGAGCTAAAGGACAGTCAGAAGTTGCAAGCGTTTCCAGATATGGCGAACTCATCGATCTGAATGCACAGACCGAAGAAATGACATTGAAGAAAGACCGCAGTTTTATCTTTAATATTGACAAGCTCGATATGGATGAAACAGCGCAGCAGCTTGCAGCCGAAACAGCTCTCGCTAGACAGCTTAGAGAAGTAGTTATCCCGGAAGTAGATAAATATACTTATGGTGTAATGGCAGCAGGAGCCGGGAAGACCGTTGAAGGAGATACAACAACTCCGGCGAATATTTACAGCTTAATACTTGACGGAAGTGAGTTTCTTGACGATAACGAAGTGCCAGAAACAGAGCGTGTGCTTGTAGTAATACCGAGTGCCTATACCATGCTGAAGCAGGCAGATATCTTTGATAAGACGGACGTAGGCGCAGAGATGCGGGCAAGGGGTGTAGTTGCTACACTGGATGGCATGAACGTTATCAAGATTCCGAGCAAAAGAATGCCGGAAAACTTCGGCTTTATGATCGCCCATCCTTCCGCTACAACAGCAGCGGTAAAACTGGAAGACTATGGTATGCATGAAAACACACCACTTTCAAGCGGTACAATCGTTACTGGAAGAATTTGTTATGATGCCTTCGTGCTTGATAACAAGAAAAAAGGAATTTATGTATACAAGACAAAATAGGAAAGGATAAGCTTTTTCGCTGCGTTAGTCTTTCGTCTTGTAGAGCACTGGGGGAGGGAGCCCCCTTACGTGGAAAAGCGCCCCCACAGTCCAGCGCCGATTTACACACAGAAAAAATAAGAGTACCCCCAAAATACCAAAAATCATACAATAACCCCGGATATCTGCCGGGGTTATTTCTGCATCAGGAGGAAAGAAAATGTCAAACGAGCAACTTGTATACCGGATTAAGGCCGGGGAAGATACTGCGAATAATATGTTACGGCTATGGGAGCAAAATCAAAGGTTTATCGGTATGATAGCGGTGAAATATTCCGGTTATGCAGAAATGGACGATCTGAAGCAAGAGGGTTATCTTGCATTGTGTGAAGCTGTCAGACACTATAATTCGGATCAAGCCGTCCCATTTATCAATTATGCTGCGTTTTATATCCGGCAAGGAATGCAGAGATATATTGAGAATTTCGGGAGTTGTATCCGCATACCGGTACACAGGCAGCAGTCAGTGAAGAAATACAAAAAGATTGTAGCTGAATATCAAAAAAAGTATGGCGTGAGTCCGTCAGACGCTGAGATTAGGACCCTCATGGGCGTAAGTAGAGAAGTCTTAGACAATATAAAAGAATCGGCTGTAATGGGGCGAATAGAAAGCCTGAGTAAGCCTGTAAATGAAAGTGAAGACACATTTCTGGAAGATATGATTGTATCAGGAGAAGATGTTGAGGATGAAGTTGACAAGAAGGTTGACAGGGAGCGGATGAATCGGGAGTTATGGGAAATGGTGGAAACTTTGCCGTCTGATCAGAGCCAAGTGATTAAATCCAGATTCATAGACGGAAATACCTTACGGGAAATAGGACAGAAACAAGGGAAAAGCATTGAAAGAATCAGGCAAATAGAAACGAAAGCACTTAAAACAATGCGGGCACCGAGAAGGTGCAGGACGTTACGGGGATATTATGAAGTGTATCTAAGTGCAGCACCGATTCATCATGTAGGGGTAAGACAGTTTCAGAGAACCTGGGAAAGTGAAGTCGAGCGTGCAGTGCTTAGAAAAGCGGATAAAATGGGTAATAATTAAATGGATGGCGCTTGACCATCCATTTTTGATACTGAAATGATACTAAAAATATGTGTGAATAGCGAAAAGCACACCTATACATACTAAATACACTGTGTAGAAAATGAATAAAGTATAAAATAATAATTAAAAAACAGGGTTTGAGTAAATTTTTCATTGATTTCTAAAAAACGCCTACTTATAATAGAGAGGACGACACTTAGGAGGTAGGTATGGATAACCAGAATAATAGAAATAAGCAGAATCTTCCGGGAAATAATAACCCGAATAATAAAAATAACCGCCAAAGATGGAATGTTATATTATTTACCGTTATGCTGATCTCGTTTATCGTATTTGCGCTGTATCAGTTCCGGGAAGACACAGATGCCCGGGAGATTACCTATGATCAGTTCCTGAACATGGTAGATTCCGGGGAAGTTAAGAAAGTTGTGATCGAGGATGACAAGATTGTGATCACAGCGAAGACAGAAGCTGAGATGAAGAACAGCAAGAAAAAAGGCGCTTCTGAGAGCGATGTGGTCGAAGGTTCTGTAGCAGATAACAACGACAGCAGCAGTAAGGACAGCAGCGATGACAGTACAGGTCTGTTCAGTAATGTGACAAGGAAGCAGTATTATACCGGTATTGTGAAGGATGATACCCTTTCGGACAGACTGTATAAAGCAGGTGTTGAGTATGAACAGAAGATACCGGATTCTACATCTTATATGGTGATGAATCTTCTGGTCAACATTGTTCCGCTTGTGATCATGATCGGTCTGGGCGTGATGCTGATGCGCCGTATGACAAAGGGTGGCGGCATGATGGGCGTTGGAAAGAGCAATGCCAAGATGTATGTGGAAAAATCTACCGGAGTCACATTTAAGGATGTAGCCGGTCAGGATGAAGCAAAAGAATCCTTGCAGGAAGTAGTCGATTTCCTGCATAACCCTGGCAAATACACCGGAATCGGAGCGAAGCTTCCGAAGGGAGCACTTCTTGTAGGTCCTCCCGGAACCGGTAAGACACTTCTTGCAAAAGCAGTTGCCGGAGAAGCAAAAGTACCGTTCTTCTCTCTTTCGGGTTCTGCATTTGTTGAGATGTATGTCGGTGTCGGAGCGTCAAGAGTACGTGACCTCTTTAAGCAGGCACAGCAGATGGCGCCGTGTATTATTTTTATCGATGAGATCGATGCGATCGGAAAAAGCAGAGATTCACAGCTTGGTGGCAATGATGAAAGAGAACAGACACTGAATCAGCTCCTTGCAGAGATGGATGGATTTGACAGTAATAAAGGTCTTCTGCTTCTTGCGGCAACGAACCGTCCGGAAATCCTGGATCCGGCGCTTCTCCGTCCGGGAAGATTTGACAGGCGTATCATCGTAGATAAGCCAGATCTCAAGGGACGTATTGATGTCCTGAAAGTACATGCCAAAGATGTTAAGATGGATGAGACAGTCAATCTGGAAGAGATTGCACTTGCAACTTCCGGGGCAGTCGGTTCTGATCTTGCCAATATGATCAACGAGGCTGCGATCAATGCAGTAAAAAAAGGAAGAAATGTTGTATCCCAGGCAGACCTTTTTGAGGCTGTTGAGGTCGTTCTTGTGGGTAAAGAGAAGAAAGACCGTATCATGAGCCAGAAAGAACGCCGTATCGTATCATACCATGAAGTCGGTCATGCACTGGTAACTGCCCTTCAGAAGGACGCAGAACCGGTACAGAAGATTACAATCGTTCCTAGAACCATGGGTGCACTCGGTTATGTGATGCAGACACCGGAGGAAGAAAAGTTCCTGAATACCAAGGCTGAGCTGGAAGCAATGCTGGTGACAGCCCTTGCAGGACGTGCAGCAGAGGAACTGGTGTTTGACACAGTTACAACCGGAGCATCGAACGATATTGAGCAGGCAACCAAGATCGCAAGAGCGATGGTAACACAGTATGGTATGTCTGAAAAATTCGGACTTATCGGACTGGAATCTATCCAGAACCGTTATCTGGACGGAAGAGCTGTTATGAACTGCGGAGAGGCAACCGCGGCAGAAATCGATCAGGAAGTTATGAAGATGCTGAAGGGAGCATATGCAGAAGCGAAGAGAATGCTTTCCGAGCATCGTGAAACGATGGATCAGATCGCCGGATTCCTGATTGAGAAAGAGACGATCACCGGAAAAGAATTCATGAAGATTTACCGCAGATGTGAAGGAATTCCGGAACCGGAAGAAAAGAAAGAAGAGAATCCTGTAAAAGAGCAGACGATCGAGATGCCGAAGAAAGAGGCAGATACCGAAGCTGCACAGCAGGAAGAGAAAGAAACGCAGAAGAAAGTAGAAAAAGATGAAGACGGATTCATCCTTCCGCAGAAGCGTGACTAGTCTAAAATAACAGAAGATGCAGAGGTTTCAGAACAATAGGTTCTGGAACCTCTTTTTTTCTGTAGATTCTTTTGAAAGAATGACTTGTATTGTCTGCAGGAAGCAAGGTATAATGTGACTATGGAAAATCAGACATTTATTATTGAAGACGAACTTAAAAAACTTCCTGGGAAACCGGGAGTCTATCTGATGCATGGGGAAAAGGACGAGATCATTTATGTTGGAAAGGCGATCAGCCTGAAGAACCGTGTCAGACAGTATTTTCAGCCGAGCAGGAATCGGGGGGCCAAGATTGACCAGATGGTGACGCATATCACCCGGTTTGAGTATATCGTGACGGATTCGGAACTGGAAGCACTGGTTCTGGAATGCAATCTGATCAAGGAACACCGGCCAAAGTACAATACGATGCTGATGGATGATAAGAGTTATCCATTTATCAAAGTGACAACCGGCGAAGCATATCCAAGGATTATGATGGCAAGGCAGATGAAGAAGGACAAGTCAAAGTATTTCGGCCCTTATACCAGTGTGACGGCGGTAAAAGATACGATCGAACTGATCCGGAAGCTTTACCGTCTGCGTAGCTGTAACCGCATCCTTCCGCGCGATATCGGGAAAGAAAGATGCTGTCTCTATCATCATATCAAGCAGTGCGATGCACCGTGTCAGGGGTATATTTCGCAGGAAAAATACAGAGAGTCGGTTGATGAAGTACTCAAATTCCTGGGAGGAAATTATGATAGAATCTTAAAGGATCTGGAGAAAAAGATGCAGGAGGCATCGGATGATCTGGAATTTGAGAAAGCAATTGAATACCGGGAGCTTCTGCACAGCGTGAAGCAGATTGCACAGAAGCAGAAGATTACCGATACAGGGGGCGAGGACCGGGATATTGTGGCTCTTGCAAGAGAGCATGAGGATGCGGTGGTACAGGTATTCTTTATCCGCAATGGTCGTCTGATCGGCAGAGATCATTTTTATCTGCGGATTGCCCAGGGAGATGAAAATGCAGAGATCCTCTCCAGCTTTATCAAGCAGTTTTATGCCGGAACGCCATATATTCCGGGCGAACTGATGCTTCCGGTGGAACCGGAAGAGCGGGAGATCCTGGAAGCATGGCTTGGAGAAAAACGTGGGCATAAGGTTCATTTCCGTATCCCGAAAAAAGGGGAAAAAGAAAAGCTTGTTGAGCTTGCGGCGAAGAATGCAAAGATGGTACTGGAAAAAGATAAGGAACGTATCAAGCGTGAAGAAGGAAGAACGATCGGTGCAGTAAAAGAAATAGAAAAGTTGCTTGGTCTTAATAACCTGGTGCGTATGGAGGCGTATGATATTTCCAATACCAATGGATTTGCCTCGGTAGGGTCGATGATCGTTTATGAGAGGGGCAAACCGAAACGAAACGATTATCGTAAGTTCCACATCAAGGGTGTGCAGGGGGCGGATGATTATGCAAGTATGCGTGAGGTCCTCACCAGAAGATTCCGGCATGGTCTGGAGGAACAGAAAAGCGGGAAAGAGCTGGGAAGTTTTAATGTTTTTCCGGATCTGATCATGATGGATGGTGGAAAAGGACAGGTTAATATAGCACTGGAAGTACTGGATGAACTTCATTTATCCATTCCGGTATGCGGTATGGTCAAAGATGACCACCATCGGACGAGAGGACTCTACTATCAGAATATCGAGATTCCGATCGACCGCAATTCCGAAGGGTTTCGGCTGATCACAAGAGTGCAGGATGAGGCACACAGATTTGCTATAGAATTTCACCGGAAACTGCGTAGTCAGGGACAAGTGCATTCGATCCTGGATGATATTCCGGGAATCGGACCTGCGAGAAGGAAAGCACTGATGCGGACATTTGCCAGCCTGGATGAGATTAAGAATGCAGAGGTGGAAGATTTGAAAAAAATTCCATCAATGGATGAAAAATCGGCAAAAAGCGTGTATAATTTTTTCAGAGGAAGCGAAAAGGAAGGTACAGAAGCTACTCTGATGGAAGAACAATAAAAGGAGACAGGACTATGGGAGTTACATTAACAAAAATCGTAGAGAAGATGGAACTTAGAAATCTTACTCCGGATGTCGATATGACACAGCGGGAAGTAAAAATTCCGGATATTAACCGTCCGGCACTTCAGCTCGCCGGATTTTTTGATCATTTTGATTGCGAACGGATTCAGCTTATCGGATATGTAGAGTACACTTATCTGCAGACACTGGAATATGAGCATAAGATGAAAATATATGATACACTGCTTGAGTATGGGATTCCATGCTTTATTTTCTGCAGAAATCTGCAGCCGGATCCGGAATTTCTGGAGAAAGCAGTGAAGAACAATATTCCGGTATTTATTACGGATAAACAGACTTCTTCCTTTTCAGCAGAACTGATCCGCTGGATGAAAGTGGAACTGGCACCGTGTATTTCAATTCACGGGGTACTGGTGGACTGCTATGGAGTCGGTGTTCTGATCATGGGAGACAGCGGTATCGGTAAAAGTGAGGCGGCACTGGAGCTGATCAAGCGAGGCCATCGTCTGGTAACAGATGATGTGGTGGAGATCCGGAAGGTCAGTGATGATACTCTTGTTGGTACAGCACCGGATATTACCCGCCATTTTATTGAACTTCGCGGAATTGGTATCATTGACGTAAAGACGCTGTTTGGTGTGCAGAGTGTAAGAGAGACACAAAATATTGATCTCGTCATTACGCTTGAGGACTGGAACAAGGATCGCGAGTACGACAGGCTTGGACTTACTGAGGAGTATACAGAATTTCTTGGTAATAAGGTTGTATGCCACAGTATTCCAATCCGCCCGGGACGTAATGTTGCCATTATCGTAGAATCAGCGGCAGTCAACCACAGACAGAAACAAATGGGCTATAACGCAGCTCAGGAGCTGTACCGCCGGGTACAGGAAAATCTAAAAAAGAATATGTAAGGAGCAGGAGACAGATGAAATATTGTTTTGGTATCGATATAGGCGGAACGACAGTAAAGATGGGACTTTTTCAGGAAGACGGAGAGCTTCTTGACAAATGGGAGATTAAGACACGTACGGAGAACCAGGGAGAAGCAATCCTCCCGGATATTGCGCAGGCAGTGAAAGCAAAGATGGCAGAAAAGAAACTGGTGAAGGAACAGATCATCGGACTTGGAATGGGGCTTCCGGCACCGGTAACCGAGGATGGAATTGTTCAGAATACAGCAAATCTCGGATGGGGATACAAAGAAGTGACACGTGAACTGGAAGAGCTTCTTGACGGAATGAAAGTGATTCCGGGGAATGATGCAAATGTAGCTGCGCTTGGTGAGATGTGGAAAGGTGGCGGAAAAGGCCACAAGAATGTTATTATGGTTACCCTTGGAACCGGTGTTGGCGGTGGAATCATCGTGGATGGAAAGTGCCTTGTAGGGGCACACGGTGCTGGCGGAGAGATCGGTCATTTGTGTGTAAACTACCAGGAGACAGAAACCTGTGGATGTGGAAAGAAAGGCTGTCTGGAACAGTATGCTTCTGCAACAGGAATCACAAGACTTGCCAATATGCGTCTTGCAAAAGATGAGAAACCAAGTACCCTCAGAAATGTGGCAGAGATGTCTGCGAAAGAAGTGTTTGATGCAGTGAAAGCCGGAGACGAAGTTGCAATCGAAATCGCAACTGAATTTGGAAAGTATCTGGGACATGCGCTGGCGAACCTTGCAGCTGCCTGTGATCCGGCGGTTATCGTAATCGGCGGAGGGGTATCAAAAGCCGGAGAGGTTCTGCTGGATTACATCAAAGGTCCATTTAAAGAAATGGCATTCTTTGCAGACAAAGATACAGAATTTGCACTCGCAGAACTTGCAAATGATGCAGGAATCTGCGGAGCAGCAAAACTGGTACTGAAATAAGTGAAAGATATTATAAAAAAACAAAAATCTTGTGAGAAATATTTAACATTCTTGCAAGATTTTTGTTTTTTATAGAAGAAAATGCAGAATAACAAATGTTTACATTTGACATTCTGCACAAAATGATGTAGACTTATCGTAGTAACATTATTAAATAAGCCTATGAACTCTAAAAAATTGTGAAAAGGAAGACAAAATGATAATACGTAAAACATTAAGAGAGCAAGTAGTTGAAATTTTAAGACATAAGATTTTATCAGGAGAGATCAAACCGGGAGAACGAATTATAGAGGCAAAAGTAGCAGAAGAGCTGAAAGTCAGCAGAGGTCCCTTAAGAGAAGCTCTCAGGCAGATTGAAGAAGAAGGGTTGGTTGTATATGAAGCGCAGAAAGGCTGCGTAGTAAAGACGATGACTTATGAAGAGATGCAGGAAACATACCTGATCCAGTCTACGCTTGAGAAACTGGCAGTGCAGATGTGCGGGGGAGAGATCAGCAAAGAACAGGATGAAGAGATGCAGAAGCTTGTTCTTTCCATGGAGAAAGCGGCCAATCAGAAAAATCTGTATGATGTTATAAAATTCGATGAACAGTTCCATGAATGTATTGTGAAGACCGCACACAGTGAAAAACTTCATAGAATCTGGAAAATACTGGAAGGAGGGAATACGGCGGCATATTATACGATGGATACAAAAACTCTGGTACCATTTGATGTGGTCCACATCAATCATCAGAGAATTTTGGATCTGTTTCATAAAGGGACAGTCGAAGATATCTGTAAAGAGATAGAATTACACTACATGGTTGTCCCGCATGTTCTGTATGAAAATCAAAAGAAAAAAGGAGAAAGGAACTGAAGGTATGGTTAAATTTATTGGGAAAAGGCTGGCATATGCTGTTTTGACATTGTTCTTGATTACGACAGCGACATTTTTCTTGGTAGCAGGTGCTCCCGGAGATCCGATCGCTGCGAAGGTTGGTCAGATGCCTGAACAGGCACAGCAGATTATCCGTGAGAAATACGGACTCGATCAGCCGGTAGTAAAACGGTATACAACTTATATGAAGAATCTTCTTACAACAGGAGACTTCGGAGAATCTATTATTTATACCGGTCAGTCAGCAAATGACATTATTAAAAACAATACGCTGGTATCAGCGAAGATAGGTTTGTTGGGACTACTCTTCCAGACAACGATTGGTATATGTCTTGGAATGGTAGCGGCTCTTAACAGGGGAAAACCGGTGGATCATGTCATAAGGGTACTCGTTGTATTAGCTATTTGTGTTCCTAGTTTCGTATTTGCATCTGTATTGCAGTATTTTCTGGCATTTAAGTGGAAACTGGTGCCGGTATTCGGCTGGGGACAAATGAAACATTATATTCTTCCGGTTGCCGCATATGCGATCGGCGGTATCGCATCTTATACAAAATATATGAGAAGCAGTACCTTATCTGTTATCGGAGAAGATTATATTATTACAGCAAAAGCAAAGGGATGTACAAAGAAGAGAGTTGTACGGAAACATGTTTTGAGAAATGCAATGCTTCCTATCATTACTATGATCGGACCTTCTCTGGCAGGAATTTTTGCAGGATCATTCATCCTTGAACGTATGTTTGCGATTCCGGGACTTGGATTCTACTATGTAAAAGCAGTTTCGGATAATGATTATACGATGGTAATCGGTCTTACAATTTTCTTTGCTATTTTGTTCGTTGGCTCGCTGATTGTAGTAGACATTCTGTATGGAATCGTCGATCCGAGAATCCGAGTTGCAAAAGGTAAGAAATAGGAGGGCTTCTGATGAGTACAAAAGAGGTAGTAATGACAGAAGAATGGAATGAATCAGATGATTTTAAACGTGTTGGGACGGAAGGATTATCTGGTGAAGATATCGGAGAGAAATCCCTGACCTATTGGGCGGATGTCTGGAGAAGATTCAGGGAAAACAAACTTGCAATATTTGGTCTTATATTATTAGGCCTGATCGTAGTGCTCCTGTTTATCGGACCAATGGTCACAGGACAGGATTATCAGCTGATCGATGCGTCGATCAAGAATCAGGGACCAAGCAGTGCACACTGGTTTGGTACAGATGATATGGGAAGAGATCTCTTTACCCGTGTCTGTGTAGGTGGACGTATTTCAATTTATATTGGTTTATGTTGTACATTGGTAATGTTTGTGATCGGAGCACTTCTTGGAGCGCTGGCAGGATTAAAAGGCGGACTGGTAGATGACATCATCATGCGTATCTGCGAATTTATCGGAAACCTGCCATATCTGATCATTGTAGTAATTTTATCCATGGTACTTGGAAGAAGTATGTTCTCCCTTGTTTTTGCAATGAGCCTTACCGCGTGGGTAGGAACCGCGCGTATGGTAAGAGGACAGATCCTTCAGATCAAGGAACAGGATTATGTGCAGGCAGCAACAGCACTTGGTGCATCAACCGGACGTATTATTGTCAAACATCTTCTTCCGAATACACTTGGAATTATTATGGTTGATATCACGATGTCAGTTCCGGGATTTATTTTCAGTGAGGCTTTCTTAAGTTATATCGGACTTGGAGTAAGACCACCGGAAACCAGCTGGGGAGCACTTGCATCAGCAGGACAGCAGCAGCTTATGTTTTACCCACATGAATTGTTCTTCCCATGTCTGATGATCGTACTTACAATGCTGACTTTCCATCTGATCGGTGATGGACTTTCAGATGCATTGGATCCGAAGCTGAGAAAATAAAAGGGGGAACTACAAGATGAAAGAAAAAATACTGGAAGTGAAAAACCTGGAGGTATCTTTCAAGACCTATGCCGGAATCTCACATGCAGTAAGAGGAATTGATTTTAATCTGCATAAAGGAGAAACTCTTGCGATTGTAGGAGAGTCTGGCTGTGGTAAGACAGTATCTTCAAAAGCAATCATGCGATTGCTTCCAGAATCGAACACAATAATAGGTGAAAACTCTGAAGTATTGTTCCACGGGGAAGATCTTCTGAAAAAGTCAGAAAATGAAATGGTTTCCATTCGAGGAAGCAAGATTTCAATGATTTTCCAGGATCCAATGACTTCACTGAATCCGACCATGAAGATCGGAGATCAGATTGCAGAAAGTATTCTGATTCATAGACAGATTTCTAAAGAAGAAGCATATAAAGAAGCTTTAGAAATGCTGCAGCTGGTTAAAATACCAAATGCAGAAAAACGAATGAAACAGTATCCGTTTGAATTTTCAGGCGGTATGAGACAGAGAGCGATGATCGCAATCGCACTTGCATGTAAACCGGAGATCCTGATTGCGGATGAGCCGACAACTGCTCTGGACGTAACCATTCAGGCACAGATTATGGAACTGATCGGAGAACTGCAAAAAGAACTGGATATGGCGATGATCCTCGTAACCCATGACTTAGGTGTTGTAGCGAGTGTTGCAGATAAGATTCAGGTGATGTATGCAGGAAAAATTGTAGAACGTGGTGATGTACGAGAGATTTTCTATCAGTCTACACATCCTTATACGAGAGCTCTTCTGGATTCCGTTCCGAAGATTCATTCTACAAACAAAGAAACATTATATTCCTTAAAAGGAACGCCGCCGGATCTTATCAATCCGCCGGTTGGATGTTCTTTTGCTCCGCGTTGTGAGTATGGAATGAATATCTGCAGAAAGAAATATCCGGAGCTTACAAAATTCAGTGATACACAGGAATGCAACTGCTGGCTTCATGATCCAAGAGCGGATGTGAGCAATCTTCCTGAGAATATGATAAGGAGGAGACAGTAACCATGGATAAAAAAGAAGTACTGATCGAAGTGAAAGACCTGAAGAAATATTTTCAGGTTGGAAGAAACCAGACACTGAAGGCAGTGGATGGGGTAAACTTTAAGATCTATAAAGGTGAGACTCTTGGAATCGTAGGAGAATCCGGCTGTGGTAAAACAACCTGTGGAAAGACAGTTATGGGGCTTTACAAGGCTACAGGCGGTGAAGTTCTTTTTGACGGAGTTGATATTAATAAACTGAATAAAAATGAAAAGAAAGAGTTTACAAAGAGAGCTCAGATTATTTTCCAGGATCCATATTCTTCACTGAATCCGAGAATGACAGTCGGTGACATCATCGGGGAAGGAATTGACATTCACAAGCTTTATACCGGAAAAGAACGCCAGGAAAAGATTTATGAATTACTGGAACTGGTCGGACTTAACCGAGAACATGCGCTTCGTTTCCCTCATGAATTCTCAGGCGGACAAAGACAGCGTATTGGAATCGCAAGAGCACTTGCTATCGAACCAGAATTCATCGTTTGCGATGAGCCGATTTCAGCTCTTGACGTTTCCATTCAGGCACAGGTTGTCAACCTGCTGATCGAACTTCAGCAGAAGAAAAACCTGACCTATCTCTTTATCGCACATGACCTGTCTATGGTAAAACATATTTCAGACCGTGTCGGTGTAATGTATCTGGGAAATATGGTTGAATTTGCAGAGAGTGATGAATTATATCAGAATCCACTTCATCCATATACAAAAGCGTTGATGGCAGCGATTCCGATCCCGGATCCGGACACAGAAGAACAGAAGAAGAGAATTCGACTCGAGGGAGAGATCCCAAGCCCGGTTAATCCAAAACCTGGATGCAGATTTGTGACGAGATGCAGATATGCAACAGAAAAATGTCATCAGGAGACACCGCAGCTTGAAGAACTCAAACCGGAACACTTTGTAGCTTGTCATAGAGCAAAAGAGTTGATGGAAGATCACCCGCAAGAGTAATCTTGCTGGATATAAAGGAGGAAGACTATGAAAAAAAGAAAAACATTAGCGATGGGACTCGCAGTAGCAATGGCAGTCAGCTGTCTTGCCGGATGTGGCGGAGATGACAAAAAAGCTAGTTCTGACGGAAAAACAGAACAGGTTCTGAATATCTCCAACAACAGTGTGGTTGTCGGACTGAACCCGCTGATCAACACAACTGGCCCGGATAACTCAGCATTTAACATGGTATTGGATCCACTCGTTAAAAGAGTAACTCAGGAAGGAAATACCTATAAAATCGTGCCTGCTGCAGCAGAGAGCTGGGATATCAGTGAAGATGGACTTACTTATACTTTCCACATGAACAAAGATGCGAAGTGGAGCGATGGAACGAAAGTAACTGCAAATGACTTTGAATTTACTTTCCAGAAGATGGCAACTCCATCCGTTGCAGCAACAAATGCATGGCTGTTTGATGGAATTATCGAGAACTTCTCAGAAGCTCTTTACGATCAGGGAAAGAAACCGGAAGAAATCGGTGTACATGCCATTGATGAAGATACACTGGAAATCAAAATTATCCACCCGGCATCTTACTTCCTGGAACTGGTTTCCTCATCAGCTTATCCGGTAAACAAAGCAATGTATGAAAAACTCGGAAGCGACTATGCAACATCAGAAACAAAGACTGTATTTAACGGACCTTTCAAGATTGAAAGCTGGAGTCAGAATACAGAGATGGTATTGGTAAGAAATGATCAGTACTGGGGAGCCGACGATGTGAAGCTTGACAAGATCAATAGCAAGATCATTCAGGAATCAGGTACTGCAGTTCAGTCTTATATCAACGGTGAACTGGATGTGATCGGTACAACGGATGCAAACTGGGGAAAGACTATCGAAGAACAGGGAGAATCTGAATCTTATCAGGTTCCGGATAGTGCACCGGAATTCTTCATGCTGAATGCAGCAAACGAATATCTGTGCAATGAAAAGATCAGACAGGCTTTATCAGTAGCTTATGACCGTCAGGAAATGATCGATACTCTTCGTAATGGAAAAGGTGTTCCGATTTATTCTATGATGCCAGATACCATTCAGGTTGGGGAAAAAACATACACAGAATTAGTTGGCGGAAAGAACCATTTCGTTCAGGAACTTCAGGATGAAATCAAAGATCCGAAAGCTTTACTTATTGAAGGGTTAAAAGAACTTGGTAAAGATCCAGACCCGTCAAAAGTGACAATCCGTTATGCAAGCCGTGGTACATCTGAAGTATCTAAAAAGATTGCTGAATGGATGAAACAGCAGTGGGAAAGCGTTCTTGGAATCAATATCGAAATCGATATGATGGAATGGAACATCATGTGGGATAAGATTGACGCCGGTGATTACGATATCGCAACAGGCGGCTGGGGACCATACTACAATGAACCAAGTGCTCTTCTTCAGTTATTCGATCCGGATAATGGATATTTCAACGCAGAAAAGACAGGATGGTCTGGAGAAGATCCTAAGAAATATCAGGAACTTCTGAATGAAGCAAAATTTGAAGTTGATGACCAGAAGAAGGCAGAGCTTTATCTGCAGGCAGAAGAACTGGTTGTTAAGTCAGGACTGATCGAACCTACTTATGTTGAAGAAGCACCTACATTTGTTAAGAAATATGTGAAGAACTACTTCGTTTCTACAGTTGGTCAGGTTGATTTCTCAAAGGTTTATATTGAAAAATAGCATGTCTTTTAGAGATATAAATTAAACAAAAATGTCATAGAGGTTGCAAAACCTCTATGGCACTTTAAGGTAAAAAATAAAAGTAAATGGAGAAATGATTATGTATGTAATTAAAAATGGAACCATTCATACCGGAACGGGTGAAGTGCTCGAAAACTATGATATCTTAATCGAGGGGAAAAAGATTAAGAAAATCGAAAAGAATATTTGCGAAGCGGATGCAGAAATTATCGATGCAACCGGAAAACAAGTTTTCCCTGGTTTCATCGATCCACATTCTTCTATCGGAGCTATGGGGATTCCGACTCGTTACAGAGATAATGCAGAAACTACAAATGTAATCAATCCGGATCTGAGCGTGAAGTATGCCATCGATCCAGATGAAGTGAATGCACAGGAATTCTACAAATCAGGAATTACATCTGTTGGATTTTCACCGGATCACAGCAATGTGATCGGAGGACAGATTACAGTGTGTAAGACAGCTCCGGATCATATGGCAAACCGTATTGTAAAAGAGCACGCAGCAATGAAGGGGAGCGTATGCTCAACCGTTAAGGATGTATATGGTGCAAGTAACCAGATGCCGAAAACAAGAATGGGAATTTTCCATTTGCTCAAAGAAGCAATCAGAAAAGATGACCTTTTGAAGAAATATCAGATGCCATTTGTCATCGCTGCAGAAACTGCAGGTGAGATTCAGTGTCTTATGGAGCTTCTGAAAGATGAAGATATCCAGCTTACAATCGTAGATGGATTTGAATTCGGCGATGCGATTGAAGAACTGAAAGAAAAGAAAGTTGGAATTATCTTTGGTAATTTCAGCAATCTGTCACAGATTTCCAAACATGAAATCGACCTTTCCAGATTAAAAGAACTGGTAGAAAACGGAAACCGCATCGCATTTACAAACACATGCAAAGGTGCTTCTGAAGGTAGAGAAGTATTCATCTGGAGTGCAATCGAAGTATATCGTGCAGGAATCGATGCCGAGGATGTAGTAAAAATGATGACGATCCAGCCAGCCGAGATGCTTGGTGTTGCAGATCAGATCGGAAGTATCGAAGTTGGAAAAGACGCGGACATCACAATTTACAGTGATCATCCTGTAAAATCTTATGCGGCACACGTACAGTTTTGTATGATAAATGGAAAGGTGGTATTATCGTAATGCAGACATTAATCAAAAATGGTATTTTGTATACAATGACAGAGGATAAGGGCATCTTTCAGGGGGATATTCTCGTCGAAGGAACAAAGATCAAAGAAGTAGCAGAACATATCAGTGAAGACTGCTTAGAGGATGGAGATAAGCTCATTGAGGCAGAAGGATATTATGTTCTTCCGGGACTTATCGATGCACATTCTCACATCGGATTATTTGATTTCAATGTGGATCCGGGTGTAGACGATGCCAATGAGATGACAAATCCGGTTACTCTTTCTGTTGATGCACGTTTTGGAACAAATCCAAAAGCAAGAGAATTTAAAGTAGCTTATGAGCACGGAATCACAACCATGCTTCTGACTCCGGGAAGCGGAAATGTATTTTGCGGACTTCCGTTTGCACTTAAAACTTATGGAAACAATGTGTTTGATATGACAATCAAATCTCCATGTGCTGTAAAGATTGCTCTTGGCGGTAATCCGAAAAATACATACGGAGATCAGAGAAGACTTCCGATGACAAGAATGGGAATCGCTAAGGTTCTGGATGATACCTTTGCAAAAGCAAAGAAATACATGGAAGACAAAGAACAGAATAAAGAAGTGGAGTATGATCCGGATATGGAAGCTCTTTGCCTGGCTTTAAAAGGAGAAATTCCATGTAAGATCCACTGTACACAGTATGATATGCTCACAGCAATCGAGATTGCGAAAAAATACAACGTACACTTCTCATTAGAACATGCATGGGGAGCAACCGATTATCTGGATGAAATCGTGGAAAGCGGATGCGATATATGCTACGGACCGATTGCAACTTACCGTAGCCCTGGAGAACGTAGAAAAATCGATGTGGAAGCTGTAAAAATGCTGGATGACAGAGGGGTGAATGTGGCGATGATCACTGATTCACCGATTCTGAGTGAAGAATCCCTGTATCATCATGTGGGAGAAGCAGTGCGTGAAGGACTTGCACAGGAGAGAGCAGTAAGAACGGTTACGATCAATGCTGCAAAAGTGCTGGGCGTAGAAGACCGTCTGGGAAGCCTGGAAGAAGGAAAAGATGCAGATATTATTGTAATGAAAGGAAAACTCGGACTTGATACCGATGCGATGGTATACTATACGATGATTGAAGGTAAGATCGTATATCAGAAATAGAAACCAGATTGATAGATAAAAAAGAGAGATCAGTGAATTTCAAATATTCACTGATCTCTTTTTCTAATTGGATGATAGATTCTTATTGTCCATTGCCAGAATCTGAGCCGCCGGTATTGCCGGAATCAGTGCCGCCACCGGTATTACCGGAATCGCCACCGGTATTACCGGAATCGCCACCAGTATTACCGGAATCGCCACCGGTATTACCAGAATTGCCACTATTATTACCGGAATCAGTGCCGCCGCCGGTATTGCCGGAATCACCGCCGGTACCACCGGTAGTATCCCCATTAGTGCCGGTAGAGTTACCGGAGGAGTTTCCACCCGTTGTACTATTAGAATCGGATTTGTCATTCGAATTTTTTGTACTGTTTGTGGTAGTTGACTTGCTTGCATGTCCGGAACATGTCTCGGTCGGGACAGTATCCGGATCAAACCATTCGGTCTGTGACGGACAGCCGGAACCGGCAAGTTTACCGGAAATTGTACATACGCTCTTCTGAACGAGAGAACCTGGCATCGCGAAGTCTTTGTAGGTTAGTCCCAAAGCTTCATCGATCCGGTTCATGATCTTAGCCCAGATCTTGAAATGATAGTTCCAGCTTCCTTCAGACATTTCCTGGTTACCATCGTAACCCATCCAGATACCACAGGTATAATACGGTGTAAATCCTTCGAACCAGAAGTCACGGTTGTCGGAGGTTGTACCGGATTTACCGGATGCAGGCATATTATTGAGCTGTGCATCGGTTGCAGTACCCTTTGTGACAACATCCTGCATGGCGTTGGTAAGAAGTGCTGCAGTTGTATCTTTGATCACAGTGTGGCTTTCCGGATTGGAGTTGTCGATCAGGACATTACCATCATGATCCAATACCTTTGTGTACAGGGATGGTTTGTTATATACACCGCCGTTTGCAATGGATGCATAGGCTGCTGTCAGTTCATAGTTGTAAACACCATGGGAAATACCACCAAGAGCAAGAGACTCTACAGCATCGTCTTCGGTAAGTGTGGAAAGACCAAATTTCTCGCAGTATTCAAAACCAAGATTGATACCAATCTTATTCAATGTCTTTACCGCAATGATGTTCATGGACTGTTCGATCGCCTGACGGTATGTTACGGTACCTTTATAGTAATCGCCCCACCAGTTATGAACCTGATGATGTTCCAGGTCGTGCTGATAGTAGTATTCTTCATCAACTTCGGTGGTAGCAAGTGTAAGATCTGCGCTGTCCAATGCCGGAGCGTATACGGCAAGAATCTTGAATGTAGAACCTGCGTTACGGGTAGAACCCTTGTATGCGCGGTTCAGTCCACGGTTGGTTGTCTTTTGTCCACGGCCACCGACAAGAGCTTTGATCTGCCCTGTTTTCTGATCGATGATGGTAAGTGAAGTCTGCGGCTGTGGAGAGAGGTTGACATACTCATCATAGGTCTCGCCATCCTGGAGAAGACTGTTACGGAATGCGTCAATTCTTTCCTGCGCAGCTTCCTGTGATCCGAAGAGAAGTCCTTCATCATCACCGTACTGATCTGCCCCGAATTGTTTCAGGTGTCCGGCACTGTAGTTATCTACCGAGCCATCAGTATGATAGACTGTGAGGGCATAATCAACACCCCAGTCAATATTGGCCGGATAATTGTTGTCATCATTCAATTCTTCATCACAGATGTTCTGCATCGTAAGATTCTGAGTTGAATAAATGGTGAGACCACCGCTGTACAGTGCGTTCTCTGCCTGTGTCTGGGAATATCCAAGTCCGTCTTCTGAGGTGAGATCTTCGATCAGCTGCTCAGACAGGGCATCAACAAAATAAGAGTTGACGGTGTTGGTCTCTTCGATCCGTGTATTTACGTTCTGAATTCTGGAATATACGTCATCTGCCAGTGCCTCATCATGGGCAGCCTGGTCGATCCAGCCCTGATCGAGCATATTATCCAGAACTTTTTTGCGGCGGGTTGCGTTGTCTTCCGGATTGGTAATCGGATTGTATCTTCCCGGATTCTGTGTGATTGCAGCGATGGTTGCAGATTCGGAAAGGTTAAGTTCATTGACATCCTTATTAAAATATCTCTGTGCGGCTGACTGTACTCCCAGACAGTCCTGACCAAGGTTGATCGTGTTCAGGTAGCTTTCAAGGATTGAATCTTTATCAAGCTGCTTTTCAACCTGAATTGCGAGATACTGTTCCTGGATCTTACGTTCCAGCTTTTCTTCAAAAGTGCTTTCATTTACAAAGTCAGGGAAGACATTGTTCTTGATCAGCTGCTGGGTAATGGTACTGGCTCCTTCAGAGAAGTTGCCACCATGAGTGATACCAACAACAAAAGCACGGATAATACCTTGGATATCAACACCGTTATGCTTGTAAAAACGGGAGTCTTCGATTGCGACGAATGCATGCTGCAGATCCTCCGGGATCTGATCAATCGTCTTATATACACGGTTGGCACCTGCACCGGTGAATTCGGCTATTGTTGTCGTGCCGTCATCTGCAAGTGCGGTAGACGTATAACCCTGTGGTTTGATGCTGTCAGCTGTAATCTCAGGTGCATTATCAATCACATGCTTGATGATAAAGCCACCTCCGATCGCTGCGAGGATACAGCAGACAAAGATACATAATAGAAAACCTTTAAAAAGGCGAACGCCCAGTTTCTTTTTGTGCATATTCTTTTTCGATGTTATGCGTTTTTGTTTTTTAGAAGCTTTTCGCTTTCCATAATTCATGAATGCTTCCTCCTTCATATTGCAATATTATATCAAACTTGATAATCTAAATAAAGGAAAAATTGAAAACTTCAATGTTCCATTTTACAAAATTAAGAAAAATTTCGGAAATATAGGGAAATTGTAACATTTTTGTAATTTTCTTGCATCTGAAGAAATAGATTTGTATACTGGGAATAGTGAAAATATAAGGAAAATGAAGGGAAAAACGCAGACATGCAGGAAGAATACAAAACAGTATACCGGGGAGGAGAAGGGGAAATTGTTGAAAAGAAATCCCGTTTTATCGCAACGGTAAGACCGGTACACTCAGAAGAAGAAGTACTGGCATTTATAGAAGAAGTGAAGAAAAAATACTGGGACGCAAGACATAACTGTTTTGCTTATGTGATCGGTGTAACAAATCCAACTCTGAGATGTAGTGATGACGGGGAGCCTGCAGGTACAGCAGGAAAACCGATGCTGGATGTGCTTACAGGGGAAGGTCTTCACGATACGGCGGTTGTTGTGACCAGGTATTTTGGCGGGACGCTTCTGGGAACAGGTGGTCTGGTGCGGGCTTATCAGGGAGCAGTAAAGGAAGGTCTTCAGGCAAGTACTGTGATCACAAAGCGCCTGGGTTACCGGTATGAGATTGGAACGGATTATACCGGACTTGGGAAGATCCAGTATATCCTCGGACAACGGCAGATCAGTGTGCAGGATACACAGTATACGGATAAAGTGCTGATGAAAGTGATTCTGCCTTATGATCAGGAGCAATGTGTGGTTTCCGAGATTACAGAGGGAACAAATGGACAGGCTGTGATCGAAAAAGGAGACAGCTGCTATTTTGCGGAGGATGGAAAAGAAATCCTGGTTTTTGAGGAATAGAACAGGAAAAAGAACCCCTATACAGAACGGAGAATCCGTTCTGTATAGGGGTTTTAATGTCTTAGTATACAGGAGGAACTGCAGACAGCAGGTTCTCTGTATGAGCTTATTGGTTTACTGGAATTCCGGTTCGATCAGACCGTAGGTTCCATTCTTTCTCTTATATACGACATTGACTTCGTCTGTCTCAGCATTGCTGAATACGTAGAAGTTATGTCCGAGAAGTTCCATCTGAATGCAGGCATCCTCCGGGAACATTGGTTTGATGCCGAAACGTTTGGTACGGACGATCTCAATCTCATCTGACTCTGCTGCCGAAGTATCGGATTCAATAAATTCCTGACGGAAATCATGTCCGCCCTGCTGTTTTGCAATCAGTTTGGTTTTATACTTTCTGAGCTGACGCTCGATAATTTCTTCTACGAGATCAATGGATACATACATATCGCTGCTTTCCTGCTCGGAACGGATAATGTTTCCTTTTACAGGGATCGTAACTTCGATTTTCTGACGTTCTTTTTCTACACTGAGTGTAACGATAATGTCAGTTTCAGGAGTAAAATACTTTTCCAGTTTTCCTAATTTCTGTTCTACAGCCTGTCTGAGACCAGGTGTGATGTCAATGTTTCTTCCGCTAATGATAAAATTCATACAGCTCAACTCCTTTTTTCTCATATTTCTCATAGTATGTACGGAGATAAGTGCATCTATAAGAGCTTGACCGGCAGGATGTATAGATAGTTTTTATATCCTTCCGGCTATAGCTACATTATACTCTATCATAGGGGAGAGATGCAATGGTAAATGCAAAAAAAATATTAAAATTCTGTAAAGAAAACTGAATTATCAGAAAATTCTGTCAATGTATGGAGCGGATTACTTCGATACGACTGATCTTGCCGTTATGCATTTTGGCAACGCGCAGACCAAAATTGTCGAAGAATGTACTTGCACCAACACCAATTTCTGTTTTTTCCTGTTCAAATCTTTTAGTGATCACGTCATATAAGGTTTGTTCATCTTCATACGGAATATGGACGTGCAGGATGCTGTTTACAATCCGTGCTTTTGTAGTAGCACGGAAAATGATTTTTTCAGATTCATCAAATTCAATAAAAAGGAACTTTCTGGTTGCAAATAAAAGTGCGATGGAGATCACACCGATCAGGCTGGATACCGGATTATTATGTGCCATGATCACCTGTCTGGCGATGGCAAATAACAGCACCTCAAACACAGTGGAAGGCTTGTGCTGATAAAGCATACGGATCAGCTCGACACCAATGATCAGATTGAAACAGGTTTCTACCAGGTCTTCGTAATTTGGATAAATATTCAGATCCGGAACATTTGGCATGGACAGGATCAGCTGGACAAGCAGAATGATGATTCCGGCAGCCAGAACGAATGAAATGATAAATTCCAGAAGTACGGTCAGCTTATGGAGTGCTGCGTTTAAGTATTTTTTCATAAAAAATCCCCCTTGTTCGTTGTATACAAAGATTGTAACGGATACAAGGGGGAAGTGTAAAGAAAAATCTATAGTTTTTTACTGGAAATTGCTTCTCTTACGGAGTTTAGGATCCAGAATCTTTTTACGGATACGCAGGCTCTTCGGTGTGACTTCCAGAAGTTCATCGGTATCGATGAAATCAAGTGCTTCTTCCAGACTGAGGATTCTCGGCGGAGTAAGCTTTAAGGCTTCATCAGCACTTGAAGAACGGGTATTGGTAAGGTGTTTGGTCTTACATACATTCAGTTCGATATCATCTGTCTTCGCATTCTGACCGATTACCATACCGGAGTAAACCTTTTCACCAGGTCCGATGAAGAGTGTTCCACGATCCTGTGCGTTGAACAGACCGTAAGCTACAGCTTCACCTGTCTCGAAGGCGATCAGGGATCCCTGGCTTCTGTACTGGATATCTCCTTTATACGGAGCGTAGCAGTCAAAGGCTGTGTTCATGATACCGTTACCTTTTGTATCGGTCAGGAATTCTCCACGATAACCGATCAGACCTCTTGACGGGATGGAGAATTCAAGACGGGTGTATCCGCCATTAGACATTCCCATGTTGCGGAGTTCGCCTTTTCTCTGGCTTAATTTATCAATAACTATACCTGTAAATTCATCCGGTACATCAATGTATACGGTTTCCATTGGCTCGAGCTGCTTGCCGTTTTCGTCTTTTTTGTAAAGAACTTCGGCTTTGCTGACTGCGAATTCATAACCTTCACGACGCATGTTTTCAACGAGGACGGAAAGATGAAGCTCTCCACGTCCGGATACCTTGAAGCTGTCTGTGTTGTCTGTCTCTTCAACACGAAGGCTGACGTCTGTATTCAGTTCACGGAACAGACGGTCACGGAGGTGACGGGAAGTGACGAATTTACCCTCCTGTCCTGCAAACGGACTGTCGTTGACAACGAACTGCATTGCGATCGTAGGCTCGGAAATCTTCTGGAATTCGATCGGAACCGGATTGTCCGGCGAACAGATCGTATCACCGATGGAAATATCTGCAATACCGGAGATTGCAACGATAGAACCGATGCCTGCTTCTTTTACTTCTACTTTATTCAGACCGTCAAATTCATATAATTTGCTGATCTTTACTTTTTTCTGTTTGTCCGGATCATGATGGTTTACAACAACTACATCCTGGTTGACAGAAATCGTTCCGTTATCGACTTTTCCAACACCGATACGGCCAACGTATTCATTGTAATCGATGGTGCTGATCAGCATCTGTGTACCTGCATCAGGATCTCCTTCCGGAGCCGGGATGTAATCCAGGATGGTCTCAAACAGAGGAACCATGTCTTTCGGTTCATCGTCGATATTGTAAGTTGCATATCCGTCTCTTGCAGAAGCAAAAAGGAACGGGCAGTCAAGCTGTTCGTCAGATGCGCCCAGATCGATGAGAAGTTCAAGAACTTCATCGATAACTTCATCCGGACGTGCTTCCGGACGGTCGATCTTGTTGATACATACGATAACCGGGAGCTTCAGTGCAAGAGCTTTTTTCAAAACAAATTTGGTCTGTGGCATGGCACCTTCAAAAGCGTCAACCAGAAGAACCACTCCATTGACCATCTTAAGGACACGTTCTACTTCTCCGCCGAAATCGGCATGTCCAGGAGTGTCAATGATATTGATCTTTGTATTTTTATAAACAACTGCAGTGTTTTTGGAAAGAATGGTAATTCCACGTTCACGTTCGATATCGTTGGAATCCATTACTCGTTCGGCTACTTCCTGATTTTCACGGAAAACACCGCTCTGTTTTAAAAGTTCATCTACTAATGTTGTTTTACCATGGTCAACATGGGCGATGATAGCGATATTTCTAATGTCTTCACGTTTTGTCTTCATATTCTCAAAACCCTTCTTATTACCTATTTAAAGTTACAACCCGTATAGTTTATCACATTTTGAAAAATTTACAAGTAGAAAGAAAAAAATTTGACTTTCTGCAAAAAAAGAGTTTACTTTTTGTTCTAAAAACTGGAAAAGCTTCATAGATTAGATAGTGATCAAGAGTAAGAACGCGGTAAAATACGCCTGCGAAGAGGAAGGAGATTTACATTATTATGTCAGATAAGATTATTGAAAATAACCAGGTAACGATCATGGGAAAGGTAGCAACTGAATTTTCATTCAGCCATGAGGTCTTTGGAGAAGGCTTTTATATGGTAGAGGTAGAAGTGAAAAGACTGAGCAATTCAGAAGACCGTATTCCGCTGATGATCTCAGAGAGGCTGATCGACGTGACACAGGATTATACCGGAGAGTATATTATGGTGCACGGACAGTTCCGCTCTTACAATCGGCATGAAGAGCAGAAAAACCGTCTGGTATTATCCGTATTTGTACGGGAGATTTCCTTTATGGAAGAAGAACCTGACGGGACAAAGACCAACAGTATCTGGCTGGATGGCTATATCTGCAAGGAACCGATCTACCGAAAGACACCGCTTGGAAGGGAGATTGCAGATCTTTTGCTTGCGGTTAACCGCCCATATGGAAAATCGGATTACATTCCATGTATCTGCTGGGGGAGAAATGCAAGATATGCCTCCGGCTTTGAAGTGGGAGAGCATGTACAGCTTCTGGGAAGGATCCAGAGCAGGGAATATGTAAAACGGATTTCAGATACCGAGACAGAAAAGAGGGTTGCTTATGAAGTTTCGGTCAGTAAACTGGAAAAGACTCTGATTGACAGTGCCTGCATTTAATGCTAAACTTGATTTGATCGTTTAGTATCATAAAGCAACATGTCAGGAGGAATATTATGGCTATATTTACAGGATCAGGAGTGGCACTTGTAACGCCGTTTCATGAGGACGAGAGTATAAATTATGACAAACTGGATGAAATGCTGGACTACCATTGTACACATGGGACCGACAGTATTATCATCTGCGGAACAACAGGTGAATCCTCTACTTTATCAGAAGAAGAGCACATGGAATGCATCAAATTTGCGATCGAGCGTGTCAAGGGAAGAATCCCGGTGATCGCAGGTACCGGTTCCAACAGTACCTACACAACGATCCAGATGTCAAAAGAGGCAGTAGAAGACGGTGCAGACGGACTGCTGCTTGTAACACCATATTATAACAAATGTACACAGGACGGACTGATCGCACATTATACCGCTGTTGCAAAAGAAGCAAAAGCACCAATCATCCTTTACAGTGTGGCGAGCCGTACCGGTGTGAATATTGCTCCGGAGACAGTTGCAGCTTTACATAAAAATATAGAGAATATTGTTGCGGTAAAAGAAGCATCAGGCAATATTTCCCAGATTTCAAAGATCATGCAGCTGACAGATGGCAAGATCGATCTGTATTCAGGCAATGATGACCAGATCGTACCGCTCCTTTCTGTTGGAGGAAAGGGTGTCATCTCAGTTCTTGCGAACGTGGCTCCGCAGTATACACATGACATCTGTGCAAAGTTCTTTGAAGGAGATGTCAAGGGAAGCTGTAAGATGCAGCTGGATGCGATTCCGCTGATCGAGAAGTTATTCTGTGAAGTGAATCCGATTCCGGTTAAAAAGGCTTTAAATCTGATGGGATGGCAGGCAGGTCCTCTGCGTATGCCTTTGACAGAGATGACAGAAGCACATACAGCACAGCTTGCAAAAGAACTGGAAGCATTTGGAATTAAACTGGCATAATAAAGGGTCAGATTATAGAGAAAAGGGACTGACTGGAGTATCCATCAGTTCCTTTTGTGCTATACAGGAATTTGTGAAAAGATACACAAGAAAATGGAGATAACAAGGAGGAATACAAAATGGTTAAGGCAATTATGCATGGATGTAACGGAAAAATGGGACAGGTGATCTCGGGACTTGTAAAGGAGGATGATGTGATCGAGATCGTGGCAGGTATTGATAAATTCACCGGAATCGAGAATCCGTACCCGGTATTTACAAGCCTTGCAGAGTGTGATGTGCAGGCAGATGTTGTGATTGATTTCTCAAACGCAGCAGCAGTTGATGAGCTTCTGGATGTATGTGTGGAGAAAACTCTTCCGGTTGTTCTTTGCACAACAGGACTTTCTGAGGAACAGCTTGCAAAGGTGAAAGAAGCAGGAGAAAAAGTTGCGGTTCTCCGTTCTGCAAACATGTCACTGGGAGTCAATCTTTTGATGAAGCTTTTAAAGGATGCAGCAAAGGTTCTTGCTCCGGCAGGCTTTGATATTGAAATTGTAGAAAAACATCATAATCAGAAAGTTGATGCTCCAAGTGGAACAGCGATCGCACTTGCAGATTCGATTAATGAAGCGATGGCTGACCAGTATGTATATAATTATGACCGCAGTCATGAACGAAAAAAACGTGAGAAAAACGAAATCGGGATCGTTGCAGTACGTGGAGGTACGATCGTTGGACAGCATGACGTCATCTTTGCGGGGGCAGATGAAGTGATCGAATTCCACCACACTGCATATTCAAAAGCAATTTTTGGAAAAGGTGCAGTTGAAGCTGCCAAATTCCTGGCTGGAAAACCGGCAGGAATGTACGATATGAGTGATGTGATCGGACTGTAAGCAGAAAAAGCTTTTATACAAGAGGGAGGAAGTTATGAAAGCATTAGAGGAGAAATATCTGGAAGGGCTGTCGGAATTATTTCCATCAATCGCAGCTGCGTCCACAGAAATTATTAATTTACAGGCAATCGTGAATCTTCCAAAAGGAACGGAACATTTTCTGACGGATATTCACGGAGAATATGAAGCGTTTGCACATGTGCTGAAGAACGGATCGGGTTCGGTAAAGCGCAAGGTCGATGATGTATTTGCAAACACAATGAGCAGTCGGGACAAGCAGACGCTGGCAACCTTGATCTACTATCCGCGGGAGAAGATGGAGCGGATCCGGGAAGAAGAACAGAATATGGATGACTGGTACAAGATCATGCTGTACCGTCTGATCGAGGTAGCAAAACGTTCGGCGAGCAAATATACCAGATCGAAGGTCAGAAAAGCACTCCCGAAGGATTTTGCATATGTGATCGAGGAACTGATCACAGAAAAGTCAGGAATGACAGATAAGGAATCATATTATAATTCGATCATCAGTACAATTATCCAGATCGGAAGAGCGGAGGAATTTATTGTAGCCTTGTGTGAACTGATCCAGCGTCTGGTTGTGGATCACCTGCATATTGTCGGTGATATTTACGACAGAGGTCCGGGACCGCATCTGATCATGGACAAGCTGATGGAGTATCATTCGGTGGACATCCAGTGGGGGAATCATGATATCCTGTGGATGGGAGCGGCAGCGGGGCAGAAATGCTGTATTGCGAATGTAATCCGTATCTGTGCCCGCTATGGGAATCTGGATATTCTGGAGGATGGATATGGGATCAATCTGCTTCCACTTGCAACTTTCGCATGGAAACAGTATGCAAAAGATCCCTGTGAATGCTTTTTATTAAAAGGGCAGGATAACTGCAAACCACAGGAGCTGGAACTGAATATGAAAATGCACAAGGCAATTTCTGTTATCCAGTTCAAAGTAGAAGGACAGGCAGCAGAGCTTTATCCGGAATTTGGTTTCCAGAGAAGAAACTTTCTGGATAAGATCAACTACGAGGAAGGGACTATAACGATAGGAGGAAAAATCTATCAGCTTCTGGATGATTATTTTCCGACAATAGATCCGAAGAATCCATATCAGCTTTCAGCTGAAGAAGAAGAGATCATGAACCGCCTGGTAAAAGCGTTCCAGAGCTGTGAAAAATTGCAGCGGCATATGCGTTTCCTTTTGAACAAAGGAAGTCTTTACAAGATTTACAATTCCAATCTGCTGTATCACGGCTGTGTTCCACTGAATGATGACGGATCACTCAGAAAGGTAAAGATATACGGTAAAAGCTATCAGGGAAGGACACTTTATGATGTGATGGAGTCCTATGTGAGAAAAGGATTTTTTGCGGTAGATCCGGATGAAAAGAAAAAAGGGCGTGACCTGATGTGGTATATCTGGCAGGGTGCGAATTCTCCTCTTTTCGGCAAAGATAAAATGGCGACCTTTGAGCGTTATTTCCTTGCAGAAAAGGAGCTGTGGAAAGAGAAAAAGAATGCGTATTATCTTCTTCTTGAAGATGAAAATGTGATGAACGGAATTCTGGATGAATTTGGCCTGGACAGAGAAATTTCCCATATCATCAACGGACATGTTCCGGTGAAAACGAAAAATGGAGAGAATCCGGTCAAATGTGGTGGAAAAGTGCTTGTAATTGATGGCGGATTTTCAAAAGCGTACCAGAAAGAAACCGGAATTGCAGGATACACGCTGATCTATAATTCCTATGGACTGATCCTTGCGGCGCATGATCCGTTTGAATCGACGGAGGCAGCTATTGAAAAAGAAAGAGATATCCATTCGGACAGTGTGATCGTAAAACGGACACTCGAACGCAAGACGGTAGGAGATACTGATGTTGGAAAAGTACTGAAGGAACGGATCGCGGATCTGGAGGCATTGCTGGACGCTTACAGAAGTGGTCAGATCATCGAAAAAATTTAAAAATAAGTATAAAAATCCTTTTTCTGCGGATAGTAATAGTACAAGTATTTTACAGAAAAAGGAGAATTACAACATGCAATATCTAAGAAGAATGGTTCTGGTTTTTACCTGTGTGATGCTGATGGGAGGAATTACGGCGTGTGGAAATGGTGATAACGCTGCAAATCCGGATACGAATACCGGTGGGACGAATCAGAATGGAACGGTAAATGATGTCACAAACGATATCGGAGATGGTGTTGAGGATGCAGTAGATGATGTGGAAGACGGAGTCGATGATATGACCAGAAACAGGACAGAGGACCGGAATGTAAATGATAATCATACAATAGATGGTCAGGAATAGGGAAAAGGCAAGACTTTGCGGAAAAGTCTTGCCTTTTTTACAGACAAAAGGTAGTAAAATGTCCGTGGGTGTGATACAATATGACGGTATGCAAAGACGAGATCAACAGAAAAAGCGGAGGACTTCATGAAATTTCGACCATGTATAGATATTCATAACGATGCAGTCAAGCAGATTGTGGGTGGCAGCCTGAAAGATGCGGGAAATGCAGCGGTAGAAAATTACATATCCAGACAGGATGCAGATTATTATGCGACAATGTATAAGAAAGATGGACTTACCGGAGGACACATTATTTTGCTGAATCCGCCGGCATCGGAATACTATGATGCGACAAAGGCACAGGCACTGAAAGCACTACATGCCTATCCGGGCGGAATGCAGATCGGCGGAGGAATTACTGCAGAAAATGCTGCAGAGTATCTGGAGGAAGGGGCAAGTCATGTGATCGTTACATCCTATGTATTTCAGAATGGACAGGTGCGGTATGACCGGCTGGACCGGCTGAAAAAGGCAGTAGGGAAAGAGCATCTGGTACTGGATCTCAGCTGCCGGAGGCGCGAGAACAGTTATTATATTGTAACCAACAGATGGCAGACATTTACTGAGCTCAGACTGATACCGGAGGTCCTGGAAGAGCTGTCCGGATGGTGTGATGAATTTCTGGTTCACGGGGTTGATGTAGAAGGAAAAGCATCTGGTACAGAGGAGGAACTGGTCAGGATGCTTGCGGCGTGGAACGGACTTCCGATCACCTATGCCGGTGGAATTGGAAGCATGGAGGATCTGCGGGAGTTTGCACGGATCAGCGGGGAAAAGCTGGACTATACGATCGGCAGTGCACTGGATCTTTTTGGCGGTAAGATTCCGTATGCCGAGCTGACAGAACCGGTGAAATAAACTGATTGAAGAATAAAAGAAATGGTGCTACAATGGATACTGTCTATCTATAGCGGAAAAAAGCAAAACACTTCAGACAGAAGTGATAAGCAAGGAATATAAGGAGCTTAATAAAATGGGAATTATTGAAAAGATATTTGGAACGCACAGCGAACATGAATTGAAGCGAATCTACCCGATCGTGGATCATATTGATGCGCTGGAGCCGGAGATGCAGAAGCTCTCCGATGAGGAATTGAAAGAAAAGACGAAAGAATTCAAGGAGAGGCTTGCAAAAGGAGAGACACTGGACGATCTTCTTCCGGAAGCGTTTGCTGTTGTAAGAGAGGCAGCTGTCCGTGTACTTGGAATGCGCCACTACCGTGTACAGATGATCGGGGGTATCATCCTGCATCAGGGCCGTATTGCCGAGATGAAGACCGGTGAAGGTAAAACACTTGTATCTACACTGCCGGCATACTTAAATGCACTGACCGGAGAAGGGGTGCATATTGTAACAGTCAACGACTATCTGGCAAAGCGTGATGCTGAGTGGATGGGAAAGGTTCATGAATTCCTGGGACTGACTGTTGGAGTTGTTCTGAACCAGATGGATAATGATGAACGACGTGCAGCGTATAATTGCGATATCACTTATGTGACGAATAATGAACTTGGTTTCGATTACCTCCGTGATAACATGGTTATCTACAAAGAACAGCTGGTACAGCGCGGTATGAAATATGCACTTATCGATGAGGTTGACTCAGTTCTGATCGATGAAGCGAGAACACCGCTTATCATTTCCGGACAGAGTGGAAAGTCAACCAGACTTTACGAAGCATGTGATGTTCTGGCAAGACAGCTGGAGAGAGGTGAAGCAAGCGGGGAATTCTCTAAGATGAACGCCATTATGGGAGAAGAGATCGAAGAGACCGGAGACTTCATTGTCAATGAAAAAGAAAAGAATATCAACCTGACCGAAGAGGGTGTGAAGAAGGTTGAGAAGTTCTTCCATATTGAGAACCTTGCTGACCCGGAGAACCTGGAGATCCAGCACAACATCATTCTGGCACTGCGTGCACATAATCTGATGTTCCGTGACCAGGATTATGTAGTAAAAGATGATGAGGTCCTGATCGTTGATGAATTTACCGGACGTATCATGCCGGGACGCCGTTATTCTGACGGACTTCATCAGGCAATCGAAGCAAAAGAGCATGTAAAGGTCAAGAGAGAAAGCAAGACTCTGGCTACCATTACATTCCAGAATTTGTTTAATAAATATGAGAAGAAATCCGGTATGACAGGTACAGCCCTCACAGAGGAACAGGAGTTCCGTGATATTTACGGAATGGACGTTATTGAGATTCCGACGAATGTTCCGGTACAGAGAATTGACCTGGAGGATGCCGTTTACAAATCAAAGAAAGAGAAATTTAACGCGGTTATTGATGCAATCTGTGAAGCGCATGAAAAAGAACAGCCGGTTCTGGTTGGTACGATCACGATCGAAACTTCCGAGCTCCTCAGTAAGATGCTCAGTAAACGCGGCGTAAAACATAATGTACTGAATGCCAAGTTCCATGAACTGGAGGCTGAGATCGTTGCACAGGCAGGACAGCATGGGGCTGTTACGATCGCAACCAACATGGCAGGCCGTGGTACGGATATCAAGCTTGATGAAGAATCAAGAGCAGCCGGCGGACTGAAGATCATCGGTACAGAACGTCATGAATCCCGTCGTATTGACAACCAGTTGCGTGGACGTGCCGGACGTCAGGGCGATCCGGGAGAATCCAGATTCTATATTTCTCTGGAGGATGACCTGATGCGTCTGTTCGGTTCCGAGAGACTGATGGATGTATTTACCAAGCTTGGAGTAGAAGAAGGAGAACAGATCGAGCACAAGATGCTTTCAAGTGCGATTGAGAAGGCTCAGAAGAAGATTGAGAGCAATAACTTTGGTATTCGTAAGAACCTGCTTGAATATGACCAGGTAATGAATGAACAGAGAGAGATCATCTACGATGAAAGACGCAGAGTCCTTGACGGTGAGAATATGAGAGATTCTATCTTCCATATGATCACAGACTTTGTGGAAAATACTGTCGATGCCAATCTTTCTGAGGAACAGGATTTTGAAGAATGGGATCTTGGAGCAATGAACCGTGAACTTCTGGATGTGATTCCAACGCTTCCGCCGGTTACGGAGGAGGATGCAAAGGATAAAGAGCCAAAAGAGATCAAGCATCTCCTGAAAGAACGTGCTGCAAAAGCATACGAAGAAAAAGAAGCACAGTTCCCGGAAGCAGAGCATCTGCGTGAGGTGGAGCGTGTGTTCCTTCTGCGTGTGATCGATGCAAAATGGATGGATCACATTGATGATATGGATCAGTTACGTCAGGGAATCGGTCTGCAGGCTTACGGACAGAGAGATCCTCTGGTTGAATACAAGATGATCGGATATGATATGTTCGGTGAAATGACACGTGCAATCGAAGTGGATACAGTCAGACTTCTCTTCCATGTCAATGTAGAACAGAAGGTTGAAAGAGAACAGGTTGCAAAGGTAACCGGTACCAATAAAGATGACAGTGTTGCAAAGGGTCCAAAGGTACGTGCCGAGAAAAAGATATATCCAAATGATCCATGCCCGTGTGGAAGCGGCAAGAAATACAAACAGTGCTGTGGAAGAAAATAAATACGACTGTTTGGATTTTTATATAATTTTATGAGATTTGAGGTGATACAGTGGTTGAATTAGACGGATTTAAGCAGACATTAAATGCGTATGAAGAACCCCTGAAGGAAATGAGGGATTCACTTTGACCTGGCAGGCAAAGAAAAACGGATTGAAGAGCTGGAAAGAAAGATAGAAGAACCGGGGTTCTGGGACAAGACAGAGCTTTCGCAGAGGATTATGAAGGAACTCCGGAAAATGCAGGACTGTGTGAAGGAGGTCCGGGATCTGGAAAGTTCATATGAAGATATCAATGCACTGATCGAACTTACGGAAGAGGAAGAAGACCGGGAGATGATCAAAGAGATCCAGCGTGAGATCGCTAAATTTGAAAAAGAATTTGAAGATCTCAGGATCCGGACGCTTCTTTCGGGAGAATATGATTCCTGCAATGCAATCGTGACACTGCATGCAGGAGCCGGAGGAACAGACAGCTGTGACTGGGCAAATATGCTGTATCGTATGTATACAAGATATGCACAGTCAAAAGGATTTCAGATAACCGTGCTGGACTATCAGGACGGAGATATTACCGGACTGAAAGGAATCACGTTTGAAGTAACGGGAGATAATGCATATGGCTATTTTCAGTCAGAAAAGGGAGTGCACCGTCTGGTGCGTATTTCTCCGTTCAATTCAGCAGGCAAGAGGCAGACATCTTTTGCATCCTGTGATGTGATACCGGATATTGAAGATGATATTGACATTGAGCTGAATGACGACGACCTGCGGATCGATACCTACCGTTCGAGCGGAGCCGGAGGACAGCATATCAACAAGACTTCGTCTGCGGTGCGGATCACGCATCTTCCGACAGGAATCGTAGTGCAGTGCCAGAATGAACGTTCGCAGCTTTTTAATAAGGACAAAGCGATGCAGATGTTGAAAGCCAAGCTGTATCTTTTGAAAAAGCAGGAGCAGGAAGAAAAGGTATCCGGCATCCGGGGGGAAGTTCAGGATATCAATTTTGGAAGCCAGATCCGATCCTATATTTTACATCCTTACAATCTGGTCAAGGATCACCGTACCGGTGAAGAGACCGGAAATGTAAGTGCAGTTCTGGATGGGGAGCTGGATCCATTTATCAATGCTTATCTGAAACAGAGGAGTAACAATGGATAATACAAAGTACTATGTGGTAAAGAAAAAAGCAGTGCCGGAGGTGCTCATAAAGGTTGTCGAGACAAAGAGACTGCTCGCAACCAGACGTGGAATGACTATTCAGGAAGCGACAGAAGAGATCGGTATCAGCAGAAGTTCTTTCTATAAATATAAGGATGATATTTTCCCATTTCACGAAAATGAAAAAGGAAGGACTGTTACGATGGTTATTCAGCTTGATGATACACCGGGGGTTATGGCAGAGCTTTTAAACGCGGTGGCAAGGTATCAGGCGAATATCCTGACTATTCACCAGAGTATTCCGATCAACGGGGTGGCAACACTGACGCTCAGTGTGGAGGTGTTGCAGACAACGAAGAATCTGTCGGAGATGGTGGAAGAGATTGAACAGCATTCAGGTGTGCATTATTTGAAAATCGTAGGCAGGGAGTAGACAAAAAGATGAAGATTGCAGTATTGGGTTATGGTACCGTAGGTTCTGGTGTGGTAGAGGTTCTGGATGTAAATCAGAAGCTGATCGCGTCACGGGCAAAAGAAGAAATTGAAGTAAAATATGTGCTGGATCTGAGGGATTTCCCGGGAGATAAGATCCAGGAAAAGATTGTTCATGATTATGAGATTATCCTGAATGATCCGGAGATTGGAATTGTAGTAGAAGTGATGGGCGGTGTGGAACCGGCGAATACCTTTGTCAGAAAAGCACTGGAAGCAGGAAAAAGTGTTGTGACATCCAATAAGGCGTTGGTTGCCAAGCATGGATCCGCACTCCTTAAAACAGCACGGGAAAAGAATGTGAATTTCCTTTTTGAAGCAAGTGTGGGAGGGGGGATTCCAATCCTCCGGGCACTTGGATCATCCCTGACAGGTGATGAGATCGAAGAAATCGCAGGAATCCTGAACGGAACAACCAATTACATGATGACCAGGATGTTCTACGAGGGAGCGAACTATGAAGAGGTTCTCCGTGAAGCACAGAAGAATGGATTTGCAGAGGCAGATCCGACTGCTGATGTGGAAGGACAGGATGCATGCCGGAAGATCGCGATCCTTGCATCGATCATCTCAGGAAAATATGTGGATTTTGAAGAAATTTATACCGAAGGTATTACAAAGATCACAACAGAAGATATGCAGTATGCAAAGGCTCTGGGAATGAATATCAAACTTCTTGCTGAATGTAAGCATGTGGACGGAACTCTTTATGCGGGAGTTGCACCGGTGCTTCTTCATGCAGAACATCCGCTTTACAGTGTGAATGGTGTATTTAATGCCGTATTTGTAAAGGGGAATATGCTGGGAGATGCGATGTTCTACGGAAGTGGGGCAGGAAAGCTTCCGACTGCAAGTGCGGTTGTGGCTGACATTGTGGCAGTTGTACAGAATCAGGGCAGAGATATCATGAATTTCTGGAGCGAAGAAAAGCTTACATTGGAAGACAGAAGCAAGACCAGTAAGAAGTTCCTGGTGCGAATCCTTGGAAATGAGGATGCGTTCAAAGAACGAATCGGCAATGATTTTGGTGAAGTAAGATTTGTAGAGGCAGGGGTCAATGGAGAATTCGGTTTTGTCACACCGGTGATGACCGAGGGAGAATACGAGGAAAAAGCAAAAGCTTATCCGGAAATCCTGCATATGATAAGAGTAGAAGAAGAAGTCTAAAAATGCAGGAACTGTAGGAGGAAATTATGCTGGTAGTTAAGAAATTTGGCGGCAGTTCAGTTGCAGATAAAGAGAGGATCTTTAATGTGGCAAGACGCTGCGCAGAAGAGTATCAGATGGGGAATGATGTGATTGTTGTTCTCTCTGCAATGGGAGATACAACAGATGAACTGCTTGAGAAGGCAGCCGAGATCAATCCGTATCCATCAAAACGAGAACTTGATATGCTCCTTACCACGGGAGAGCAGGCATCTGTGGCACTGATGGCAATGGCACTTCAGTTTTTGAATGTTCCGGCAATCTCGCTGAATGCATTCCAGGTAAAGATGCATTCTACGGCGCGGAACGGAAATGCAAGATTTAAAAGAGTGGATACAGACCGTATCACCCACGAACTGGAGAACCGTAAGATCGTGATCGTAACCGGATTCCAGGGAGTCAACCATTATGGAGACTATACCACACTTGGAAGAGGTGGATCCGATACGACAGCTGTGGCACTTGCGGCTGCAATGCATGCAGACAAATGCGAGATTTATACAGACGTAGACGGTGTTTACACTGCAGACCCGAGAGTGGTACCGAATGCACGCAAAATCGAAGAGATCACCTACGATGAGATGCTGGAGCTTGCAACATCAGGGGCAAAGGTTTTACATAATCGTTCTGTAGAGATGGCGAAAAAATACGGGGTTGAGCTGGTTGTACGTTCCAGCCTGAACACAGAAGAAGGAACCCTGGTCAAGGAGGTAGCAAAGGTGGAAAAAATGTTAATTACCGGCGTTGCGGCAGATAAAAATACAGCGAGAATTTCAGTAATGGGTGTAGAAGACAAACCAGGTACTGCGTTTAAGATTTTCAATACACTTGCAAAGCATAATATTAACGTAGATATTATTCTTCAGTCAGTTGGACGTGACGGAACAAAAGACATTACGTTTACTGTATCACAGGATGATCTTAAAGAGGCAATGGAAGTTATGGAAGCCAGAAAAGAAGCCCTTACGATCAAAGAGATGAATTATAACGAAAAAGTTGCAAAGGTATCGATCGTAGGAGCTGGAATGCTCAGCAATCCGGGCGTTGCTGCGACCATGTTTGAGTCACTGAGCAATTCCAATATCAATATCAATATGATTTCTACATCAGAGATCCGTATCACGGTTCTGATCGATGAAAAAGATGCAGACCGTGCACTGGTTGCAATCCATGACGGATTTGGTCTGGAAGACTAATAAAAAGAATGTGGTCGCAAATGTACCGGATGGCGCATTTGCGAAAGAAAAAAGGATTGGGAAATTTCTCAATCCTTTTTCTGACTCAGTGTACTGTTATGATATTTGCTGGAAAAGGTGACATCCTCACCAAACCAGTCCGGCGGGGTAAAGGAATTTGCCTCTTCTTCGGAAGAAAATTCGACTTCGGCAAGGAGAAGAGGGGAGAGATCACCGGCGAAGACGTCAAGCTCGATCGTGAGATGATCTTCGTAAGGGATGCAGTAGCGTTCTTTTGTGATAATGCGCCCGTCTGCCTTTTCGCGCAGATGGCAGTAGGCTTCCTCGGTAAGAGGAAGATTATGTTCTTCACGCATCATCAGACCTTTGGATTTGTAGGTCAGGATGTAGTCATCAGCATCTCTGCGGACACGGACAACCGGTTCGGTGCATAGATAAGCCTGCTCAAGTGTGCGGTGCGGATAAGCTTCAAGGTGATCCGGAAGCTTATGAATCAGATATTTGCGTTCGATTTCCATGGGAAAGCCCTCCTTATACATTCATTAACAGTATAGCGGAGTTTTTCAGGGGAGACAAGGCAGAAAGTTGCCATTTTTGCAGGCTTCTGTTACAATGGGGAACATCAGGAAAAAGAAAGGATGGACAAGATTATGAATGAAGTATGTGTATTTCTTGCAGATGGATTTGAAGAGATTGAAGGTCTTACGGTCGTTGATCTTTTAAGAAGAGCCGGGATCGAGACCAGAACCGTTTCCATCATGGGACAGGAAGAAATCAAGGGGGCACACGGAATTATAGTAAAAGCAGACAGCTTGTTTGAAAATACAGATTTTTCAGAGGTGAAGATGCTGGTGCTTCCGGGGGGGATGCCGGGAACAATCCATTTAAAAGAACACAAAGGTCTTGAAGAGCTGATCCTAAAACATAATGAAGAAAAAAAATATCTGGCTGCAATCTGTGCGGCACCGACCGTATTTGGCGGAATGGGAATCCTGAAAGGAAAGAAGGCAATCTGCTATCCGGGAATGGAAGAAGGACTTATCGGAGCGGAAGTTACCTGTCAGCCGGCAGTGACAGATGGACATATCACAACCAGCCGGGGACTTGGAACCGCGATCGATTTTGCACTTGCGCTGATCAGCGAGCTGCGGGATAAAGAAAGCGCAGATACCATTTCAAAGCAGGTAGTCTATGAACGGTAGTTTCTGGAAAAAGAGAAAAGCAGGCAGTGTGTTTCTGGCAGTGCTGCTTTTGACTACACTGCTTGCCGGATGTGGGATCAATGAAGGAAAGGCGGAAAAATATGTGCAGGCGAACCTGGATCTGACTTTTCAGGGACAAACCCAGGAAGCAAAAGAAATCCTCGGAGCATCAGACAGTGATCTGAAAAAGGTCTATGAGAACGGGATCAATGCTTTTGTCCAGGACTGTCTGCTAAATGGTGTGGAGACGGAAAATGACTTTTCTGAGACATATGGTGTATTGATTAAAGAGATCTTTAGTTCCGCCCGTTATCAGGTAAGTGGTGTAAAAAAGACGGGGAGTAAGACCTGTGAGGTGACGGTAAAGTACCAGCCGGTGGATGTATTTACCCGCTTCATGCCGAAGCTGAAGGAAGAGTCCGAGAAGATCCAGGCAGACAAAGATGCAGGAAAGTACAGTGGAACAGATGAAGAAATCAAAGAGGCAATGGTGCTGGATTACATGACCGGTGCATACAGTCTTTTAAGAAGTTCTTATCTTGATATGCAGTATGGAGAGAAGCAGGAATATACCTTTACCGTGACGCAAAAAGGGCGGAATACCTGGTCGATCGGTGATGAGGAATTAAATGGCTTTATAGAACGAATTTTAGAGCTTGATAAACTGTAGAAGTTGTGCTATACTTGTAAAATGATTGTAATGTAGATAAGTCTGTCGACTTTTTGCATATGTAAATTTAGGAGGAAATGGTAATGAGTTTACAAGTTGAACAGTTAGAACACAATATGGCGAAACTCACAATCGAAGTTTCAGCAGAAGAATTAGAAGGAGCACTTCAGAAAGCATACCAGAAACAGAAAAGCAGAATTAATGTTCCTGGATTCCGTAAAGGAAAAGTTCCGCGCCAGCTCATCGAAAAGATGTACGGACCGGAAATCTTCTATGATGATGCAGCAAACGCTCTGATTCCGGAAGCATATTCAAAAGCATACGATGAAAGCGGACTTGAGATCGTATCTCAGCCGAAGATCGATGTAACACAGATCGAAAAAGGAAAACCGTTCATCTTCACAGCTGAAGTAGCTACAAAGCCGGAAGTAGAACTTGGCGAATACAAAGGAATCGAAGTTCCGAAATATTCTAACCGCGTAACACAGAAAGAAATCGACGCTAAGCTTGAGGAAGAACAGCTTAAGAACGCAAGAACAATCACAGTAGAAGGACGTCCGGTACAGGATAAAGACGAAGTTGTCCTTGATTTTGAAGGATTTGTAGACGGAGAAGCTTTTGAAGGTGGAAAAGGAGAAAACTATCCGCTGACAATCGGTTCAGGATCTTTCATTCCGGGATTTGAAGAACAGCTGATCGGTGCAGAACCGGAAAAAGAAGTTGAAGTTAAGGTTACATTCCCGGAAGATTACCATGCAGAAGACCTCAAAGGAAAAGAAGCTGTATTCAAATGCACAGTTCATGAGATCAAAGCAAAAGAACTTCCGGAGCTTGATGATGAATTTGCTTCAGAAGTATCAGAATTCGATACTCTTGATGAATTAAAAGCTGATATCAAAGCTAAGATCAAAGAGCAGAAAGTAAACGATGGCAAGAGAGCACAGGAAGATGCAGCTGTAGATGCGATCATCGAATCAGCTAAGATGGATCTTCCGGAAGCTATGGTTGATACACAGGCAAGACAGATGCTTGATGAATTCGCTCAGAGAATGCAGCAGCAGGGACTGACTCTTGACCAGTATATGCAGTTCACAGGCATGACAGCTGATAAGATGATGGATGAACTTCGTCCGCAGGCTGAGAAGAGAATCAAGACAAGACTTGTTCTTGAAGCAATTGCAAAAGCAGAAAACATCGAAATCACAGATGAAAAATTAGACGAAGAGATCGCTAAGATGGCAGAAGCTTACCAGATGGAAGCTGACAAGCTTAAGAGCTTTATGGGTGACAAAGAAAAAGAACAGATGAAGCAGGATATGGCAGTTCAGGAAGCAATTACATTTGTAGTTGACAATGCCGTAGAAAAATAAGTATCTGTTTTGTACTTTAATATAGCAGGAGGAGTGTTACATGAGTAGTTTAGTACCTTATGTCGTTGAACAGACAAGCCGTGGAGAACGCTCTTACGACATTTATTCAAGACTTTTAAAAGATAGAATCATTTTCCTGGATACCGAAGTGAATGATGCATCAGCGAGCCTGATCGTAGCGCAGCTGCTGTTTCTGGAAGCAGAAGATCCGGAAAAGGATATCCAATTTTATATTAACAGTCCTGGCGGATCGATTTCAGCAGGTATGTCGATCTACGACACTATGAATTACATCAAATGTGACGTCTCTACGATGTGTATGGGAATGGCTGCAAGTATGGGAGCCTTCCTTCTCGCAGGCGGAGCAAAGGGAAAGAGATATGCCCTTCCGAATGCAGAGATCATGATTCACCAGCCTTCAGGCGGTGCACAGGGTCAGGCAACCGAGATTGAGATCAATGCACAGCATATTCTGAAGATCAGAGAAAGAATGAACAGATTGATGGCTGCAAATACAGGTCAGAGTTATGAGACAATTTGTGCAGATACGGAAAGAGATAACTGGAAGACTGCCGAAGAAGCTTTGGCATATGGATTGATTGATAAGGTTATTACAAGCCGTTAACGGGAAAAGGGAATGTCCTTATTGGGACATTCCCTTTACGTGTAAAAAAGTGCGAGGTAAGAATATGGCAGGAAAATATGAAGAAATCGTAAGATGTTCTTTTTGCAATAAACCACAGAGTCAGGTACGCAAGATGATCGCCGGACCAAATGGGGTGTTTATCTGTGACCAGTGTGTGGATGTATGTACTGAGATCATTGAAGATGAACTTGGTTATGAAGAAGAAAATGCATATGATGATATCAATCTTCTGAAACCGGAAGAAATCAAGGCATTTCTGGATGATTATGTGATCGGACAGGACGAAGCAAAGAAAGTACTTTCTGTTGCGGTATATAATCACTATAAGCGTATTATGGCAGAAAAAGATCTGGGCGTGGAGCTTCAGAAGAGTAACATTCTGATGGTAGGACCGACAGGATGCGGTAAGACTTTTCTGGCACAGTCTCTCGCAAAAATTCTGAATGTACCGTTTGCAATTGCAGATGCAACTGCGCTTACAGAAGCAGGATATGTCGGAGAAGATGTAGAGAATATTCTTCTTAAGATCATTCAGGCAGCAGATGGCGATATTGAACGTGCAGAGCACGGAATCATTTATATCGATGAGATTGACAAAATCACAAGAAAATCTGAGAATCCGTCGATTACCCGTGATGTATCAGGAGAAGGTGTTCAGCAGGCACTTCTGAAGATCCTGGAAGGTACAATCGCAAATGTACCGCCACAGGGTGGACGTAAGCATCCGCAGCAGGAGATGATCCAGATTGATACCACCAATATTTTATTTATCTGTGGTGGAGCGTTTGAGGGAATAGATAAGATCATAGAGAACAGAATAGATAAGAAATCCATTGGATTTGAGGCACAGATCGCGCAGCGGCATGAGGAAGATATCGACCGGCTTCTGCAGCAGATCCTTCCACAGGATCTTGTGAAGTTCGGACTGATCCCGGAACTTGTAGGACGTGTGCCGGTAACTGTATCCCTGGAACTTCTGGATAAGGAAGATCTGATCCGCATTCTGACGGAACCAAAGAATGCGATTGTAAAACAGTACCAGAAGCTTCTGGAGCTGGATGATGTGGAACTGGAATTCGACAAAGAGGCGCTGGAGGCGATTGCTGAGACTTCCCTGAAGCGTAAGACAGGAGCCAGAGGACTCCGTGCGATCATGGAAAATGTAATGATGGATATCATGTATAAAGCACCGTCTGATGAGAATCTGAAATACTGTCTTGTGACAAAAGAGGCAGTACTTGGGGAGAAAGCACCGAGTACAGAAAAGATCGAGGCAAGACCGGAAAGTGCATAAGAAAATCAGACGTATGGAAATGGGTGCTGACGGTTAAGGCCAGAAGCATCCATTTTTATTTAACAGGAGAAAAAACTATATGAACAGAACAGAAAGTCTGCCAATGGTTGCCCTGCGGGGAATGACAATTCTGCCGGAGATGGTGGCACATTTTGACATCAGCCGGGAACGCTCGATTGAAGCGGTTCAGGAAGCGATGGCAAGCGACCAGAAGATTTTTTTGCTGACACAGAAAGATGTGGAAGTGGAAAATCCGGGAGAAGCAGATCTCTACCGTGTGGGAACAGTTGCGACAGTAAAACAGATCATCAAACTGCCAAAACAGATTCTGCGGGTGCTTGTATCAGCAGAAGAACGGGCGGTTTTAAATACAATAGAATTTGCAGATCCGTATCTTCGGGCAAATATTACGATCCCGGAAGAGAGTGATCCGGATATTGCAGGTGAGATCAACCGGGAAGCGATGATGCGGGGACTTCGGGATCTGTATCTGGATTATGCGGCGAGAATGCCGAAGATCACAAAAGATATGGTAAACCAGATCAAAGAGATCACGGAATTGAAAAAGATGGTGAATCAGGTGGCAGCGAATATGCCTCTGGATTACCGGGAATTGCAGGAAATCCTGGAAGAACTTGATTTTGACAGACGTTATGAGCTTATTTCCTTTAAGTTGGTCAATGAGATGCAGATCATGAACATCCGCGATGAGATCCAGATGAAGGTGAAAGAGCGTGTGGATAAGCATCAGAGAGAATATATCCTGCGCGAACAGTTGAAGTTGATCCGAGAAGAGCTTGGTGAGGATACTACAATTTCCGATGCGGAGGAATTTGCACAGAAGACAGAAGCGCTGGATGCACCGGATGAGGTAAAAGAAAAGCTGAAAAAAGAGATCAGCAGATTTAAAAATTCCATGCAGAGTCCGGCAGAAGCGGGCGTGATCCGTACATATATTGAAACCATGCTGGAAATGCCATGGAATAAGCGGGCTGAGGATTTTACAGACATTGCATATGCGAAAGAGCTTCTGGAAGCAGAACATTACGGACTGGAAGAGGTTAAAGAACGTGTGCTGGAGTTTCTGGCAGTACGTGCTCTTACGAAAAAGGGTGACAGCCCGATCCTGTGTCTGGTAGGTCCTCCGGGAACTGGAAAGACATCCATTGCAAGATCACTTGCAAAAGCACTGAAAAAACCGTATGTGAGAATTTCTCTTGGCGGTGTCCGTGATGAGGCTGAAATCCGTGGACACAGAAAAACTTATGTTGGTGCAATGCCGGGACGGATCGCAAACGGTATTAAGAGCGCCGGGGTAAAGAACCCACTGCTCCTTCTGGATGAGATTGATAAAGTCAGCACAGACTATAAGGGAGATACTTTTTCTGCGCTTCTAGAGGTGTTAGACAGTGAACAGAACAACCGTTTCCGTGATCATTATCTGGAAGTCCCGGTCGATCTGTCTGAGGTGACATTTGTAACGACGGCTAACTCGCTGCAGACAATCCCCCGGCCACTTCTTGACCGTATGGAAGTAATTGAGGTCAGCAGTTATACGGAGAATGAAAAGCTGCATATTGCGACAGAACATCTGATTCCAAAGCAGTTGGAAAGACATGGACTAACAAAAGAACAGCTTACGATCAGCAAGGGCGTGATCTGGAAAATTGCGCAGAACTACACCAAGGAAGCCGGTGTGCGTCAGATGGAGCGTGAAATCGGTAATATCTGCAGGAAAGCTGCCAGAGAGATCTATGAACATGATAAAAAGAGAGTTCAGGTAACAGAGCGGAATATTGAAAAGTATCTTGGAAAAGAAAAGTACACCTATCAGATGGCAAATGCCGAGGATGAGGTGGGAATCGTCCGTGGTCTGGCATGGACCAGTGTAGGAGGAGATACCCTGCAGATTGAAGTGAATGTAATGCCGGGAAAGGGTGAGATCATTCTGACGGGACAGCTTGGCGATGTGATGAAAGAATCTGCGCAGGCAGGAATCAGTTATATCCGGTCAATCAGCAGTAAATATAAGGTTGCTGAAGATTTCTTTGAAAAACATGATATCCATATCCATATTCCGGAAGGGGCAGTTCCGAAAGATGGACCTTCAGCCGGCATTACGATGGCGACTGCGATGCTCTCTGCAATTACAGACAAGAAAGTGCGTGCCGATCTTGCCATGACGGGTGAGATTACGCTGCGGGGAAGAGTACTTCCGATCGGAGGACTGAAAGAGAAGCTCCTGGCGGCAAAGAATGCCGGAATCAGGACGGTACTTGTACCGAGGGAGAACAAAAAAGATGTGGATGAACTTTCTTCTGAGATCACAAAGGGACTGGAGATTATTCCGGTATCGCAGATGGAAGAGGTTCTGAAAATCGCACTTATGCGCACACGGAGGAAAAAAGATGGTAATTAAGAATGTAAATCTGGAAACAGTCTGTGGAATTACAAGTAAATTGCCGGATCACACCTTGCCAGAGATCGCATTTGCCGGAAAATCCAATGTCGGTAAATCCTCTCTGATCAATGCACTGATGAACCGGAAGGCGCTTGCCAGAACTTCGGCAAAACCTGGAAAAACACAGACCATCAACTTTTACAATATCAACGAAGAAATGTATCTGGTGGACCTTCCGGGATACGGTTATGCAAAGGTTTCCGAGCAGGAGAAGGCACAGTGGGGAAAGCTGATCGAGCGTTATCTTCATGGCTCTAAACAGCTGCGAGCCGTCTTCCTTCTGATCGATATCCGTCATGATCCATCTGCGAACGATAAGATGATGTATGACTGGATCGTGGATCAGGGATTCAATCCGATCATTATCGCGACAAAGCTTGATAAGCTGAAGAGAAGTCAGGTACAGAAGCAGGTAAAGGCAATTAAGACCGGACTGAAGCTGCTTCCGGGAACTGTTGTGATTCCTTTCTCAGCAGAGACAAAGCAGGGACGGGATGAGATCTGGAATCTTGTAGACACAGAATTCCTGGGAAAAGGAACAGAGGAATAACCTTGAAAAATCCATTGCATTATCAGTTTTCGGATTATGATTGTGGACTGACGTCCATGCAGAATGCGAGCAGCTTCCTCAATGCATCCAAACAAGATGTATGGCGATTCGGGCGCTGATACCTCAAGTGGGTTGCATCAACTAAGATACGGGGAGAAAAAGTTCACCCCCACAAATTCCACTTTGGGCGGGATTTGTGGGGGTTGCTTTTTCTACTTTGTTGGTAAGAAAAGCAAGTGGAATATCAATTTATAGGATGTGAATATTATTTTGCTTTATTACCACACTATGTATATTTTGTTCTTTACATCAGTTTTCTGAAGAGATCTTTGAGGTCTTCTACGGAAGCGTCTTTCGGGTTTCCTGGTGCGCAGGCGTCGGCGTGGGCGGATTCTGCGAGGAACTGGAGATCTTCTTCTTTGAGGGCTTCGAGTTTGGATGGGATTCCTACGTCTTCGGAGAGTTTGCGGACTGCGTCTACAGCTGCTTTTCTGTATTCTTCCTGAGACATGTTATCAACATCTTTCACTCCCATTGCGCGGGCGATTTCACGGTATTTTTCGCCTGTGCAGTCTGCGTTGTATTCCATTACGATTGGAAGCATCATTGCACATGCAACACCGTGTGGTGTGTCATAGACTGCTCCAAGGGTATGAGCCATTGAGTGAGCGATTCCAAGACCTACGTTTGAGAAGCCCATTCCGGCGATGTACTGTCCAAGAGCCATTCCTTCTCTTCCTTCTTTAGTGTTTTCAACAGCACCGCGGAGAGATTTGGAGATAATCTCTATTGCTTTTAAGTGGAACATATCTGTCATTTCCCATGCGGCTTTTGTGGTGTAGCCTTCGATCGCATGAGTTAATGCATCCATACCGGTTGAAGCGGTCAGTCCTTTTGGCATAGAAGACATCATTTCCGGGTCTACAACAGCGATGATTGGCATATCATGTGGGTCTACACAGACGAATTTACGTTTCTTTTCTACATCTGTTACTACATAGTTGATCGTAACTTCTGCTGCAGTACCGGCTGTTGTCGGAACGGCAATGATCGGAACGCAAGGTTTCTTTGTCGGAGCTACACCTTCCAGGCTTCTTACATCTTCAAATTCCGGGTTTGCGATGATGATACCGATTGCTTTGGAAGTATCCATAGAAGATCCGCCGCCGATTGCGATGATGTAATCAGCACCTGAATTTTTGAAAGCCTGTACACCGTGCTGTACGTTCTCGATAGTCGGGTTTGCTTTGATATCAGAGTAGATTTCGTAAGCAAGTCCTTCTTTGTCTAAGATATCTGTTACTTTGGAAGTAACATTGAATTTGATCAGATCCGGGTCAGAACATACAAGAGCTTTTTTGAAACCGTGAGCTTTTGCTTCTGTTGCAATCTCTGCGATTGCACCTGCTCCGTGATAAGATGTCTGATTTAACATAATTCTGTTTGCCATGATACATATCTCCTTTTCGTTTATGGTAAAACCACTTGTTTCTGATACTATTTTAACAATAAGAAGGCGGTAAAAAAAGTTACAGAATATGAAAAGTGTAACATTTATACAAAAGCTTAAGACAAAATATGCAAATTAGTGAAGAGTTGCACAAGTTTTTCCGGCATGCCAAGTACCAGTTGTTTTGCAAGCTGCGCAGGCGGAAATTTCATTCCGCCAAGCAGCCATTTGACAGTCATGTAAATCGAGCCACGGCAGTACATCTCTAAAAGAAATGAAGTTTCTGCATCCGGGCGTCTTCCGGTTTTCTGGAAAATAAGGTTTGAATAGAATTCCAGAATCAGTTCAAAATCATGTTCTTTTAAAGAGTTCTGATCGTCAGAGCGGAATGCTGCAGCGAAAAACAGGTGCTCTTCCTTTAAATATTCAAATTTTTTGACCAGTCCGTCATAAACAGTGGTACCTTCTCCCATATGTTCAAATGATTTTAGAAGAAGTTTGTCAAAATACCAGTTGATCAGATCGTATTTATCAAGAAAATTGCGGTAAAAGGTCTGGCGTGTGACGCCACAGACTTCCACAATCTGGCGGATGGTGATATCATCGACAGAAGTGGTCTTCATGCAGGTTTTCATTGCTTCGGCGAGCCGGTATTTGGTAGATTCGGATTTGGCCATGTTCAATTCTCCTTAATCGTAGGCATGTTTTTTTCTATATAAGTAGTACGGTATGATCAAAGCTGTGGTAGTGATCCAGGAAATCGGATAACTAAGCATTACACAGGTTGTGGTATGGTGTGCCGGTAAGACAAACATAATCCACGGAATACGGATCAGACATACGCCGCCAAGTGTGATCAGTGTCGGCAGCAGGACATCGCCGGTTCCGCGAAGTGCACCGGAGAGAACTTCAATAAATACATAAATAGTGTAGCACGGTGCCATAAAACGCAGCATATCAATACCGATATTGATCACATTTTGATCTGTCGTAAAAATTGAGAACAGTGGGTGGCAGAAGATGGCTAAAAACAGCACGATCCCTCCGCACACAGCCACAGCCATTGCAAGGCAGATACGGACACTTTTGAAAATACGTTCTTTTTTACCTGCTCCATAATTTTGTCCGGCAAAGGTTGTGATCGCAATTCCGAATGCTCCGTTGACTGTCCAGAAAAGCGCATCCAGTTTACCAAAAGAAGCCCATGCAGCGGCAGTATCGGTTCCGAAACCATTGATTGCTGCCTGAATAATGATATTGGTAATACTGTACATAAATGCCTGCAGTGCACTTGGAATACCGATGCGGAATTCCATACGCAGCTTCAAAAGGTCTATGTGTAGTTTGCTCAGATAAAGCTTGCAGTCATCATATTTTTTCATCAGTGCATTGGTGACAAGGATTGCACTTACTGCCTGTGAAATAATGGTTGCGATAGCGGCTCCGACAATTCCCATATCAAATACGATTACCAGTACCAGATCGAGGATGATGTTTAGAAAACAACAGACGATCAGGTAATATAGTGGTCTGCGGGAATCACCGATGGAGCGCATGATGGCTGAGCCTATATTAAAGATCAAGGTACCGAAAATACCTAAAAAGTAAATCCGCAGATAAAGAATAGAATCCGCAAGTGTATCTGCAGGTGTATCGATGAGCTTCAAAAGAAATGGTGTTAAGGCCCATCCGAGTATTGTAAATACAATACTGAGGATAACGGAAAAAGCATAAGCGGTATGCAGACTCTTTTGCAGATTCCGCTCATCCTTTGCACCATAAAACTGGGAAACAATTACAGATGCACCGCTTGCAAGTCCCGTAAAACATCCGATGATCAGATTGGAAAGAACGGCAGAAGATCCCCCGACTGCGGCAAGTGCGCCCTTTCCGACAAAACGACCGACGATGACAGCATCTACGGTGTTATAAAGCTGTTGAAACAAAGTTCCAACTACAATAGGAAAGAAAAAAATCAATAATTGCTTCCAGATAACTCCTTCGGTAATCTGATTGGTTTTTGTACTTTCGTTTGACATGTTAATAACCTCCAATGAAAAAACTAAAAAAACATACCTAAACGAAGTATAACATGAAGTCGGAAGAAAAGATATCAGATGAAGAGAAGTTTCATAGAAATAAAACCAACTTTGACTAACACCGTATGAAATGGTACAATTGAAACACTACGAGAAAAAAGGAGTACAAAGAAATTATGGAAAAAACAGTTGAAGCAGTAATCTGCGGACATGAAATTACATCAGCAGAGGTAGATGCATTTATCGCAAGCCTTCCGAGAGAACAGCAGGTATACGCATCCCATCCGGATTTCCGCAAACAGTGTGTTGATCAGCTGATCGCAGTTTATGCACTTGCAAAATATGGTGAAGAAGAAAAGTTAGACGAGACAGAAAAGTTTAAAGCAATTCTGGAAAATGCAAGAAAAGATATCCTTGCACAGATGGCGATCGGCAAGATTTTTGAGGGAATCATAATTTCAGATGAAGAGATCAGAGAGACATTGGCATATGCCGATGCGAATAAAGATAACGTACAGATGGTTGATGAGATCCTTGCAAAAGCCAGATTAAAAAAGGGCTTGACGCACAGAGAAGCGTCTGTGCTACTGGCCTGTGAGATGCCGGATAAGATCCGGGAGATGTATGATCTGGCAAGGGAGATCAAGGAAGATTATTATGGAAATCGTATCGTGTTATTTGCGCCGCTGTATCTGTCCAATTATTGTGTGAATGGATGTGTCTATTGTCCATATCACAGCAAGAATAAACATATTGCAAGAAAGAAGCTGACACAGGAGGATATCGTAAGAGAGGTTACCGCACTTCAGGATATGGGACACAAGCGTCTGGCGATCGAAGCCGGTGAAGATCCTGTGAATAATCCGATCGAATATATTCTGGAATGTATTAATACAATCTACAGTATCAAACATAAGAACGGCGCAATCCGCCGTGTCAATGTCAATATAGCAGCGACAACAGTTGAGAATTATACGAAGTTAAAGGATGCAGGCATCGGAACCTATATCCTGTTTCAGGAGACTTATCATAAGGAAAGCTATCTGAAATTACATCCGACAGGTCCGAAGCATGATTACGATTACCACACCGAAGCCATGGATCGTGCCATGGAAGGTGGTATCGATGATGTAGGACTTGGTGTACTGTTCGGATTGGAAATGTACCGGTATGAATTTGCAGGGTTACTGATGCATGCAGAGCATCTGGAAGCGGTTCATGGGGTAGGTCCGCATACGATCAGTGTTCCGAGGATCAAACGTGCAGATGATATCGATCCTGATGTATTCGATAACGGAATCAGTGACGATACATTTGCAAAGATCTGCGCACTGATCCGTATTGCAGTACCATATACGGGAATGATCATATCAACCAGAGAGAGTCAGGCAGTTCGTGAGAAAGTGCTGCCGCTTGGTGTTTCACAGATCAGTGGAGGTTCGAGAACAAGTGTAGGCGGATATGATATCCCGGAGACATCAGAAGATATCACATCGGCTCAGTTCGATGTCAGCGATACCAGAACGCTGGATCAGGTTGTGAACTGGCTGATGAAGATGGATTATATACCAAGCTTCTGTACAGCATGTTACAGAGCAGGAAGAACCGGAGACCGGTTTATGGCACTCTGTAAGAGTATGCAGATCTTAAACTGCTGTCATCCAAATGCTCTTATGACGCTGAAGGAATATCTGGAAGATTATGCAAGTCCTGAGACGAAGCAGATCGGTCTGGAGCTGATCGAACGTGAGCTTGTGCGGATTCCGAATGAGAAGGTCAGACAGATCACAGCGGATCATATACATGATATCGCAGAAGGTCAGAGAGACTTCCGTTTTTAACAGATGATCGAAATAAGAGCTCCATACAGATAAAAGAGCTTGCAGATAAATGTTGAAGCAGACAGCGTATAACAACAGGGAGGGCAGCACATGGCAGGGTTAAATGAGACACCATCGGGCAATCGACTTCATATCGGAGTATTTGGAAAGACAAACAGCGGAAAATCTTCTTTTATCAACCGATTTTCCGGTCAGAATATATCAATCGTAGCGAATGTTGCAGGGACAACCACTGATCCTGTGTACAAAGCAATGGAAGTTTATCCGCTTGGCCCTTGTACCCTGATCGATACAGCGGGCTTTGACGATGCGACAGAGCTTGGGGAGGAACGCTTGGAAAAGACAAGGCTTGCAGCCGAGAAAACAGATATAGCGATCATTTTGCTTGCAGATACTGACATGGACGAGGAACTTCACTGGTATGAACAGTTTAAGGAAAAGAAGACACCTGTCATATGGGTGATCGGTAAGGCAGATATCCGGAATGATACAGAAAAGATAAATGAAACGCTGTATCAACAGACAGGACAGCGTGCGATTGTTATCAGTGCCGCGACTGGAGACGGTATGGATCAGGTAAGAAAAGAGCTTGTACGGAACCTGCCGGAGCAATATGGTGCTTCTTCGATCCTTAAAGAGCTGGTAACAAAGGGAGATCTGGTCATGCTTGTTATGCCGCAGGATATTCAGGCACCGAAGGGCAGACTGATCCTGCCACAGGTGCAGACACTGAGAGAATTGTTAGATAAAAAATGCCTTGTTATGAGCGTGACGACAGATCAGTATGTGGAAGCCTTATCCCATCTGACAGAGGCACCGAAGCTGATTATAACGGATTCACAGGTATTTGCCTATGTCTATGAGCATAAGCCTAAGAAATCTATGTTGACTTCCTTTTCTGTGTTATTTGCCGCACATAAGGGAGATATCGAATATTATATAGAGGGTGCAAATGCGATAGGAAAGCTGAATGGGGAATCCCATGTGCTGATTGCAGAGTGCTGTACACATGCACCGTTAAAAGAAGATATCGGACGGGAAAAGATTCCTAAGATGCTGCGGAAACGGTATGGAGAAAATATGACGATCGATATAGTCAGTGGAACGGATTTCCCGGATGATCTGCAGGGGTATGATCTTGTCATACAGTGTGGGGGCTGTATGTTTAATCGCAAATATATTATGTCAAGGATCGATCATGCAAAGGAGCAACAGATCCCGATGACCAATTATGGTGTGGTGATCGCGTATCTGACCGGGATATTAGATAAGGTTGTAATACCTGACTAAAAAGCCGGAAAAGACAGAAGCCACTGATCATATTAATGGGCTTCAGGAAAAGATAACAACAAATGCTGCAGAAAGTAAGTAATATAATATATAATATAAAACAAAATCAGGAGGCAAAGTTTATGAAGAAATACGAAACGCCACAGATGAATATTGTAGAATTTGAAACAGAGGATATCATTTGTACGAGTGGAGACGTTATAACCGGAGATAATGAAACGCCTATTATTCCCGGGAAATAGGGAAATTATGCTATAAGCCGGTAAACAGATGATGCCGGATATCAAAGAACAAATGATACGAAAATATACAGATAATTCAGGAGAACGATGATGAAACATTTAGTAAGAATCGCGTCCGTATCACCAAGAGTACATCTTGGTAATGTAACAAAGAACTGTAAGGAGCTTGAAACAGTTTATAGAACCTATGCAGAACAGGTAGACGTTATTGTGACGCCGGAACTGTCACTGACCGGATACACCTGCGGGGATCTGTTTGTGAACCGTCATCTGATCGACAGGACAGAAGAAGGACTGTTACAATTGGCGGAAATGACAGCAGAATATGGCAAAAAGGGCGCAGCACTTGTTGTCGGTGTGCCATATGAAGTAGACGGAGAATTATTTAACTGTGGAGCTTTTTTATGGAACGGAATGGTGCTCGCACTCGTTCCGAAGATCTACCTGCCGAATTACGGAGAGTTTTATGAGAAACGGTGGTTTAGTGGAAGATGTGTAGAGAACCGGACAGTTGAACTGGCAGATGGATCGGAAACTTTATTTGGCAATTCCATCCTGATCGAGATGACGGATCCGAATCAGCAGGAGGAGCATGTTACATTTGGCATGGAGATCTGCGAGGATCTCTGGACACCGATCGCACCGGGAAGACTGCTGACACTTCAGGGAGCAGAGATCCTGCTCAATCTGTCGGCATCCAATGAAGTGATCGGAAAGGAACAGTACAGAAGAACACTGACAGGAAGTATGTCATCCTCCTGTATCTGTGGATATGTCTATACATCAGCCGGAGCCTATGAATCAACCTCGGATATGGTATTTTCCGGACACAATCTGATGTATGAAAACGGAAAATTATTAGGCGAGATCAAGCCATTTGAAGATGGTATCCTGATCCGTGATTTTAATATGACAAAGATCCGCCATGATCGTCTGGCAAATAAATCCTTTGCGGAGTGTAAACGGAATTTTGAAGCCGGAGAATACATGACAGTAAATTGCGAGAAGGTATTTGCAGAGAAAAAAGAAGTATGCGCAAAGGTTTCCATGACACCATTTGTTCCATCAAAGAACAGACTGGAACGATGCCGGTCGATCTTTGCAATGCAGGTTGCAGGCCTGCAAAGAAGAATCGAAGCTACACATGCGTCATGTATCGTTGTTGGCGTATCCGGTGGACTGGATTCTACGCTGGCACTTCTGGTATCCGCACAGGCAGTAAAGAATCTCGGACTGCCACCGGAGACAGTAACCGGTATCACGATGCCGGGATTTGGAACGACGAAACGCACAAAAAGCAATTCAACAACGCTTATGGAACTGCTTGGATGTGACATCCGGGAGATCAGCATCGTAGATTCTGTCCGTCAGCATTTTGCAGATATCGGGCAGGATGAAACAGTACATGATATTACATATGAGAACTGTCAGGCGAGAGAGCGGACACAGATCTTGATGGATGTAGCCAATAAAGAGGGCGGATTTGTGATCGGAACCGGTGATTTGTCAGAACTTGCACTTGGCTGGTGTACCTATAACGGAGACCACATGAGCATGTATGCGGTAAATACCAGCATCCCGAAGACTCTGGTCCGGACTCTGGTAGATGAAGTTGGACATGATATGGATCGAAATGGATTTCCGGGAATCAAGGACGTGATCGAGGATATCATTGATACGCCGGTAAGTCCTGAACTGCTTCCGCCAAATGCGGATGGAACGATCGCACAGAAGACAGAGGATACTGTTGGATCCTATATCCTGCATGATTTCTTCTTGTATTACACACTGCGTTATGGTATGGAGCCGGAAGATGTCTATGACCTTTGTAAAGAAGCGGTAAGACAGAGTGCAGAAGCTTCGGAAGATGGGGAAATAGAAGCATATACATTTACAGATGAAGAGATAAAGAAATGGCAGAAGGTATTCTATACCAGATTTTTCCGTCAGCAGTTTAAACGTAACTGTATGCCGGATGGCGTAAAGGTCGGTACGGTATCGGTAAGCCCAAGAGGGGATCTGAGACTGCCATCCGAGATAGAATTTGAGGATTTCCTTACTTTCGAATAGAACTGGAATAGAGGAAAATATGAACCGTTACAAACGATAATTAAGCTTATTAAAGATTGTTTCAGAGTTGAATTATGATATAGTAGATGGAAATTGCAACCTGAAACTGATCGTACATTCATAACAGGAATATGAATGTCGGTTCATAAAAAGGAGAGAGATATGAAATTAGAATTACAGGGCATCAAAAAGAGCTTTGATGGCACAGAGATCCTGCACGGGATCAATTTCTCGGTAGAGGGTGGAAGCGCACTCGGACTGTTGGGAAGAAATGGCGCAGGAAAGCCCACAACGATCCGGATCATCATGGATGTTTTCCATGCAGATGAAGGTCAGGTCTTATTAGATGGAGCCCCCTTTGTCTATCAGCCGGGGCAGGTCGGATACCTGCCGGAGGAACGTGGCTTATATCCGAAACGTCTGATCAGTGAGCAGTTAGTATATCTGGCAAAGCTTCGTGGGATGAATAAGAAGCAGGCGGAAGAGAATATGCGGAAGTGGCTGACCCGTCTGGATGTGATCCAGTACGAGAACCGGAAACTGGATACGTTATCGAAAGGTAATCAGCAGAAGGTACAGCTTGCAGCAACATTAGTAGCAGATCCTGATATCGTGATCTTAGATGAGCCGTTTTCCGGTTTAGATCCTGTGAATTCCCAGATCTTAAAGGATGTTATAAATGAACGGATCGCAGACGGAAAGATCGTTATCTTTTCCAGCCACCAGATGAGCTATGTGGAAGAATTCTGTGAAGATATCGTAGTGATCAATCATGGTGAAGTGGCACTGGCAGGCAACCTTGACAAGATCAAGGAAGAATACGGAAAAGGACATAAAGCAGTTGCGGCTGTTGGAATGGAGTCGGAAGAACTGGAACAGATTCTTCGTGATAAGTTTGCAGATCAGGTGCAGGTGATCAGCCATAACAAGCATCATGTTGTGACACAGATTCTGCCGGAACAGGATGAATGGCAGGTGCTTTCCCGTTTTAAAGAGTTGGGAATCAGGCTTAGGAGCTATGGAGTTTATGAGCCTTCCCTGAATGATATATTTGTATCGGCAGTCGGAGATGAGGAGACACCGGAAGATATAAAAGAAAAAAATAATATCGGAACTTCTTTTTCTGAATTTGAACCAAAGCAGAAAAAGGGTCTGTTTGGAAAGAGAGGTTAAGATATATGAAAAAGATTGGTACAATATTAAGGTTTGAACTCGGTAATTATTTTGGCAGTAAATCCTATCTGATTTCAACGATCTTACTGGCACTTCTTTGCGTAGGCATCATGTTCGCACCGAGAATTAAGGAATCGTTTACAAGTGGAAGTCCTTCGTCTGATAAAGAGACAGATGCAGAGAATGAATCGGATCAGGAGAATGAATCCGTATATGCATATTATGATGCATCCGGTATTATGGATGAAGGATTGCTGGCGCAGGTATATCCGGATGTTAAGCTGCAGAAATGTAAGGATGCAGCAGAAGTAGAGTCGCTGGTTAAAAGTGAAGATGCGGAACTTGGTTATGTAGTTTATAGTACATCAGAATATACCTATTATGTTTATAATAAAGGCATGTTTGATGATTACACCAGTACCTTTGACAGTTATCTGTCCATGTTGTCCAAGAAACAGTACAGTGAAGCACATGATCTGGATTTTGATGAACTTATGAGTCTTGATTATGCAGATATCCAGGCAAAAGAAGTTATCCTCGGTAAGGACAGCACAAGCAATTACTGGTATTGTTATATTCTGGTTATCGTGATCTTCATGCTGATCGTTATGTATGGAATGTCGATCGCAACCGGTGTGGCAAATGAAAAGAGCAACCGCTCGATCGAGATTCTGGTAACAACAACGAACTCCAGAGATATTTTATTTGGAAAGGTATTTGCCGGAACAGTTGCTACGTTCTTTCAGGTTGGATTGATCATGGCAGCCCTGTTGATCTCATACAACTTTAATAAAGACTACTGGGGCGGCTTTATGGGGTCTGTATTAAATATCCCATCTGATGTTCTGATCGCATTTGGGGTATTCGGCCTTGGTGGATTTCTGTTCTATGCATTTATGTATGGAGCACTTGGGGCACTGGTATCTAAGATCGAGGATTTGAACAAATCAGCCGGTACGGCGCAGATGATCGTAATGATCGTGTATTTTGTCGTGCTGATGAACCTGACAAATGTAGATGGACTGGTCATCAGGATCTGTTCTTATCTACCGATCAGTTCTTACAGTGCAATGTTTGCAAGAGTTGCGATGGGAGATGTAGCAACATGGGAAGTTGTTATATCAGCAATAATTTTATATATATCGGTGATCGGTATGGGTGTTCTGGGAGGTAAGATCTTCCGTAATTCAACACTTCGGTATGGCAATCCAATCAGGTTATCCAGAGCATTAAAAGAATTAAAAAGAGAAAAATAAGATATAAAAATAAGACAATAAAAAGGCCACATGCGTGCTGTGTTGATGTAAAAATGTAGAAAATATTCCTTATACCTTTACATTAAAAGGCGGATGTGGCATAATTTCATGTGAAATTATTGAACGCACTTGGTGCGGGTATACAGGGGAGACAGGGTAAAATAAAATAGAAATGAAAGCAATTTCTAAATTCGCAGTGCAAAAAGAGTGGCTGTGATATCTGTTCGCTTCTGAAATATAATTTCAATGGCTTAAAAAGAAAGGTTACAGTAAAATATGGAAGTAATCGATTTCCATTCCCATGTTCTTCCGGGAATTGACGATGGAAGCAGAAATATAGAAACATCCATAGAGATGCTTCGGCTCAGTCGGAATGCCGGTGTAGACAGAATGATCGCGACACCGCACTTTTATGCGGACGAGGATCGGATCGAACATTTTCTTGAAAAACGGGAACATGCATATCAAAGTCTGATAGAGGCAGTAACGACTGAAAACATATCGGATACCCCACAGCTTCTGCTTGGAGCGGAAGTTGCTTTTTTTGATGGGATCGGAGATGCAGATAAGGTTGACCGGCTGACAATCCAGGGAACAGAGCTTCTTCTGCTTGAGATGCCGTTCCGGACGTGGACGGATGAAGATCTTTTACAGGTAAAAAAGCTGATCCATGAGAGACAGCTCCGGATCATTATCGCTCATCTGGAACGCTTTATGAAGATTTCAGGGAATAAGCCGTACATAAAAAAGCTGATGGAGCTTCCGGTTACCATACAGATCAATGCAGAAAGTTTGTCAGACTGGAAACAGGGCGGGATGTTGATTCGCATGTTTCAAAAGAGGCAGGCACATATTCTGGGAAGTGACTGTCATGGAGTTCATCATCGTCCTCCGAATCTGATGGAGGGACGACAGAGACTGGAAAAGAAAGCAGGTGCAGACATTCTTGCAGAGATTGATGCATATGGATGTCAGCTTCTTGGTTTGAGATAAAAGGTTGGAGGATAGACAGATGTCAAAAAAAGTAGCGATCATAATCAGTATTATACTGTTTATTATATTGACAGCACTTATCATATGTGAAAAAACATGGCCGACAGGAGGATCTGATCTGATAGGGAACCTGTTCTGATCAGAGAAAGAAAGATGGCACACAGGATACATTCCAGACAGGAAAAACTGAAATTATATAAAAAACTGACAATTACTATTGCAGCAGTTATCATATTTTGTTTAGCGGCAGTTATTGTGTTCCGGGCAATTGACCGGCAGAAGCTCCGGAAGCAGGAGGCATATGAGGCAGAGCAGGGAGTTGTCCGTATAAATGGCAAGAAATATCTTCCGAAGAAGAATATAGAGACCTATTTGTTCATGGGTATCGATTCACTGGATAAAGTAAAAAAAGCAGAGGACTATGGAGAATCCGGGCAGAGTGATGTGCTTTTGCTGATGGTCAGAGATATCAGTGAAGGGACATTTAAGACTCTGGCGATCAACAGAAATACACTGACAAATGTAAAATCCCTGGATCTCGACAATTCTTATCTGGGCGATTCTGTTGTACAGATTGCACTTGCACATGCAAGCGGAGATGGACTGGAAGCCAGTTGCGAGAATACCGTGGATGCTGTATCAGAGCTGCTTGGTGGTCAGAAGATTGACGGATATGCTGCTGTAAATATGGGAGCAATTTCTATCATCAATCATATGGCAGGAGGAGTAACAGTTACGATTGAGGATGATTTTTCCAAAGTGGATCCATCCCTTAAGATTGGAGATACGGTTCAGCTCAGTGATGAGCAGGCGGTACATTATGTACATGACCGGTGGGATGTCGCTGATGAAACAAATGAAAACAGAATGAAACGTCAGTCCGTATATATGGAAGGGCTTAAGAAAAATATAAAAGAGAAATGTCAGACAGACAGTACCTATCCGTTGGATCTGTACAATGCACTGGGAGATTATATGGTGACGAATATATCGGCAAATAAATTCAGCAAGCTGGCACTTCTTGTTGTGAAAGAGAAGGATGAGGGCGAGGTATCTATTTCCGGAACAGAAGGGCTGGATGAACTTGATTTTGCTACTTTTGAGGCAGATGAGGAAAGTCTGAATGCAGCGATCGCAGAGCTGTTTTATAAAGAATATACAGAATAGAGATACTTTGGATGGAGGAGAACATGAGCGCAGAAAATAAAAAAGTACCGATGTCGGACAATGGAAAAGAAGAAAAGATCAATAAGGTGACGATGGTGACCGTTGATGATGACGATAAAGAGATAGATCTGGTCGATCTGGGATATGCACTGATGGATAAGTTACATTTTATCATACTTGCATTTTTGCTTGGTGCAGTCCTGTTAAATGCATATGCATATTTTATGATCAAACCGACGTACCAGTCGACCGCAAAGCTGTATGTCGTATCTGCATCGGAGGATTCCGTTGTAAATCTGTCCGATCTGAATATTGGTATGTCGCTGACAAAGGATTATGAGGAATTAATGCTCAGTTATCCTGTATTGGATCAGGTAATCTCCAAATTGAATTTGTCAATGGATTCGGCAGAGCTTGCACAGATGATCGCACTTGAGAATCCGGCGGATACAAGAGTACTGAAGATAACAGTTACAAGCACAGATCCGGAGCAGGCAAAAGATATAGCAAACACACTGGCTGAGATTGCGGTAGAATATCTTCCGGATACAATGAGTACCAATGCACCGAATATTGCTCAGGTTGCAAGAATACCGGATCAGAAGGCAGGACCAAGTTATCTGAAATATACACTGATCGGAGCATTGGCGGGCGCATTTATTTAATGTCTGATCTTGATCCTACGATACCTCCTGGATCATACTATCCATACAGCATCCGACATGGAAAAATACTTTGGAATTGTTCCGCTTACTTCAATTCCAGACAGTGAGTCACTGGGACAGAATGAGGACGGCGCTGAATATGGAGAAACAAAATCTGGATTGAAAGGGAGACGAAGCAAATGAAAAAGATAAATATTGATTTTAAAGAAATGCCGTATGCTGTCGAAGAAGCAATGAACAGGCTTCGTATAAATATCAAGTTTTGTGGAAAAAATACAAAGAAGTTGTTGATCACAAGTAGTCTGCCAAATGAAGGCAAAAGTACCATTTCCATGAATCTGTGGAAGATGATGGCAGAAGCCGGATTTCCGACTGTATTTCTTGATGTGGATTTGAGAAAATCAGTGATCAAGAGCAGACATAATATCCAGACAGAAGGCGAGATCAAGGATCTGGGCTATTATCTGTCCGGGCAGGCAGAATATGAGGATGTTGTATATGAAACAAATATCCCAAATGGTTATATCGTGCCATGTTGCAATCTGTTAGAGAATCCATCTGCATTATTGGAGGATGATCGTTTTGCAGAACTGCTTAATAAACTGGCAGAGCAGTATAGATATGTGATCATAGATTCGCCGCCACTTGGCAGTGTCGCAGATGCTGCACAGGTTGCTTCCTTATGTGATGGTGCAGTACTTGTTGTCCGTAGTGGTGAAACGTCCAGGAACGTGATAAAACAATCCATGCAGCAGTTGGAACAGGTTCGCTGTAAACTGCTGGGTGTGATCCTGAACCGGGTAGAAGTGTCCGGACGTGCATACAAGAGTTATTATGGAAAATATAAATCCTATGGCTATGGATACGGCTATGGAAAAGACCAGAAAAGTGGAAAATAGAACAGATCCAGATAGATAGCGGATCCGTTCAACAGGATCTGGCAGATGGATTCAGGTTGGATGATTCGGCCGATACGTGGCAGACGGCTGTTTTATCATAGATGTTCTGGTTAAAGTGGTGAGAGAACTTCAGTTTTCAAAATGATCAGAACGATTTTTATCCGAAAATGTGCTAGGAAGGAGAAAACTCAATATGAAGAATTTAAAGAAGCTGATTGCTATTATCATGGTTATCGCTCTTATGATTCCATGTACAGCAATGGCTGCAACAGAGTCAGTTACTTCACAGGAGTTAACAAAGAAGAACACAACAATTACATGTTCTACACTTACTTATACAGGTAAGAAACAGACTCCTAAGACGATCAAGGTTCAGTATAAAACCAAGAGCGGCAAGAAAGTAACATTAAAGGCCGGTACAGACTATACTGTTAAAGTTACAAGCGGCAAAAATGCTGGTACTTACTCAGTAAAGATCACTGGTAAGGGCAAGTATGCCGGAAAAGTGTCATCTTCATACACAATTAAGAAGGCAACTCAGAAGAAGCTGACAGTTAAAAACGGTTATAAGACCAAGAAAGCTTCAACATTTAAGAAGAAAGCTAAATCTTATACATTCAAGGTTTCTGGTGTAAAGGATAAGGCTAAAGTAACTTATCAGAGAAGCTCAAAGAAGATTGTTGTAAAGAAAGGCAAGATCACTCTGGCTAAGGGTATCAAGAAAGGTACTTACAGAGTAACTGTTAAGGTTGCTGCAACAAAGAACTACAAAGCAACAACAAAGACAATCAAGATCAAAGTTAAATAATATTTAACACAATACATTAAATTGCTATAGCATTGAAGGCACCCTGGCCACGAGGGTGTCTTTTTTCTTATTGCACGTCATCCTTACTGTGTGGTAAACTAAGGCAGGATTTTAAATGATGGTGGTATATGGAACATGAAGAATGAAAAGATGGGATTTGGGAATGAAAAATTTATATTCTGGATCCGGCTTGCAGATGTAACGATAAAGATCTATGCGAATTACAGAAGTACAAGAGAATATTGTCGGGACTACCTGACAACGGGACCGGAGGCATTTTCGGTGATGATCACACAGAGGGATATCGTAGCGGAACGGGATCGGTCGGAGAAGCAGGAACAGGTCGGTGGAAGGAAAGGACCGGGAAGATCGTGGTTTGGATACTACAGTGATGCATATCTGGAAACGCTGGCGTTATACCGGAAGATCGCAGATCAGATGATCGCATACAATACCTTGTTATTTCATGGTTCGGTGATAGCGGTGGATGGAGAAGCGTATCTGTTCACGGCGAAGAGTGGAACCGGAAAATCTACGCATACCAAGCTGTGGCGCAAATATTTTGGAAATCGTGCTGTGATGGTAAATGACGATAAGCCATTGTTGAAAGTAACCGGCAAAGGCGTGCTGGCATGCGGAACCCCATGGGCGGGCAAGGATCATCTGCAGAACAACATCATGGTTCCATTAAAGGCAGTATGTATTCTGGAACGGGATACGGTCAATCATATCGAACAGATCAGGAAGCGGGATGCATGGAAGATGATATTACAGCAGAGTTATCGTTCAGATCAGCCGGCGGTATTATCATCGACAATCCGTCTGGCGGAGCAGATCATGGATAAAACAAAGCTGTACCGGCTGGGCTGCAATATGTCCATGCAGGCAGTGGAGACTTCCTACAATGGAATGAATACAGATATAGATTATGCAGATTAAAAACATATAAAACAACAAAACGAAAATATACAGAAATAATGGAGCGGTAAATGAAATTAAAAGATGAATTTATTACATATGAAACAGATGGAGAACAGATCATGGTAGCTGCCGGAACCGACAGCTTTTCCGGTCTGGTCAGAAGCAATGAGACAGCGGGCTTTATCGTAGAATGTCTGAAAAAAACTGTGACAGAGGATGATATCGTTCATGCAATGACAGATGCATATGATGCACCGGAGGCTGTTGTCCGCAGGGATGTGAAGGGAATATTGAAGAAGCTGGATTCCATTGGTGCGATCGAATATTGAGAAGCCGGAACAGCAAAAAGAGAGAAAATGAAAACGGAGAAACAGGGATATGATAGCTGTTCTACTTATGAGGAACAGTTAAACAAATATGGAACTATTATATATACCAATGTAGGACGCAGTATGATGCCTCTCCTTCGGGAACATCGTGATATTATGATCATAAAGGCCAGACCGGAAGGACGGCTTAAAAAGTATGATGCGGTGCTTTATAAAAGGGGAGATCATTATATCCTGCACAGGATACTTTCTGTAAGAAATGATGGTTATGTGATCTGTGGGGATCACAATTACAGGAGAGAATATGATATTACAGATCCGGATATTATCGGAGTGCTTACCGGGGTGATACGGGATGGAAAAGAGATTCCGGTTACGGATAAGCGATACAGATGGTATGTGCATATATGGTGTGATCTTTTTTATATCCGGGCAGGTATTTTATTTGTAAAGGCAAGAGCTGCTCGGCTGCGCAGGAAAATGGGTAAGAGCAGATGAAGAAACAAAGCAGGATGATGCAGGGTGAACAGAACAGGAAAACATTTGTATGGATGTGGCAGGGTATAGCAGGAAAGCGGTATTATATCGTTTTCCTGCTTATAATATCTGTCCTTCTTGGTATGTCCGGCGGCCTGCTCGCATTACTGCTCCGGAATCTGATCGATCATGCGGTGGAAGGAGAACGTTCCGGTTTTGTGGCAGCGGGAACAGGACTTGTACTGCTTGTGATCCTGCAGATCACGTTCCGGGCGGTTGACCGTTATCTGGAAGAAAAAACACGGTCAACTTATGAAGAAACGATTGTTTTCGGAACTTATGGGAAGAAGTTACCGCGAAGTCACACAGATCCATTCCGGAGAATGGATGAACCGCCTGACTTCAGATACTGTGATCGTGGCGGATGGACTGGCGCAGATCGTTCCCGGTGTATGCGGGATGCTGACACGGATCCTGATCGCGGTTGTTCTGCTGATCGGTATTATGCCGGAACTTGCTTATGTATTGATACCGGGAGGTCTTCTGCTTGTCTTTCTGACCTGGATATTCCGGCGGGTGTTGAAACTTCTGCATAAAAAAGTGCAGGGGGCAGATGGCAGATTACGGATTTTTTTATCGGAACGGTTATCCGGTCTGGTGATCCTTCACACATTCGTAAAAGAACAGGAAACGGCAGATGAAGCAGACCGGTATATGAATGCACATCAGGGCAGCCGGATGAAGAAAAACAGATTTTCCAATATCTGTAATATCGGGTTCGGTGCAGCAATGAATGGAGCTTATATTCTGGGAGCCATATATTGTGGGTATGGAATATTGAAAGGACAGGTTTCCTATGGAACCTTTATAGCAGTGCTTCAGCTTGTCGCACAGATCCAGACACCGTTTGCGAATCTGTCTGGGTATTTCCCAAAATATTTTGCCTGCCTTGCCAGTGCAGAACGGGATCAGAGATACTCCCTTCCGATTTCCGGGAACAGTTTATGGCTCTTGAGATTGTGAATGGCTCCTTTGCCTATCGGAGAGATACGGATCTGCTGGGTGTTCAGGCACAGACAGATACAGACTACTGTGAAAGAAAGGTTCTGGAGCATTTTAATATGCATATTGCAAGAGGAGAAGTCCTGGCACTGACCGGACCATCCGGGGGTGGAAAGAGTACAGTGCTTAAAATATTAATGAGTCTGTATGCACTGGATTCCGGGGATTGTAACGTAATATTTGGCGGTGAAAGGCATAAGATGCATGCAGGCTTCCGGTCTTTGTTTGCTTATGTACCGCAGGGAAATCATCTGATGAGTGGAACAATAAAGGAAGCGGTGGCATTTGGTGAGCATGTCGACACGGAGAAACTGACACAGGCACTCAAAGCTGCCTGCGCAGAATTTGTTTATCAGCTTCCGGAACAGATGGAAACTCCACTTGGAGAACAGGGACATGGATTATCGGAGGGACAGATCCAGCGTCTGGCAGTTGCAAGGGCGGTTTATTCCGGACACCCGGTTCTGATCCTTGATGAAGCGACAAGTGCACTGGATGAACAGACAGAGAAACGGCTGCTTTCCAATCTCCGTGCAATGACAGATCGGACTGTCCTGATCGTTACCCACCGGCCGGCAGCTTTGCAGGTGTGTGACCGTACGATAGCAATGATGACGGACAGGGAAGAATGAGGAATGAGATAATATGATTCAGTATAACATCAGGACACTTGGAAAAAATGAATGGGATTTTCTGGAGTTAGTGGCGTGTGGACTTCATATGAAACCGGTATCAACGGAACGGTTGGATCAGATGGATCTGCAGGCTGTCTGGAAGTGGAGCAAATATCATATGTTAGGCGCTCTGGTTTATGACGCCATTGAACCTGCGTTAAAGGTGGACCAGACATTTGCGGCAGAGTATCCGCAGCTTCTTGCGGCATGGCGGGAGAAAAGGGATAAGGCGTTGCGTAAGAATATGCTGTTAGATGCTGCAAGAAAGCAGTTATTTAGATATATGGAAGCCGAAGGTATCTGGTATATGCCATTAAAGGGGAGCATCATAAAGGATCTGTATAAGACGCCCGGAATGAGGGAAATGTCAGATAATGATATCTTGTTTGATCCTGTATACAGTCAGAAGATCCGGTCGTATATGGAAGAACACGGATATCAGACGGAAGCTTATGGCGTTGGAGCACATGATACTTATCTGAAAGAACCGGTCTATAATTTCGAGATGCACCGGGTATTGTTTTCAGAGAAGCCGGGAGCAGAATGGAATCAATATTATCAGGATGTGAAGGACAGACTGATAAAAGATGAAAGCAATTCCTTTGGTTATCATTTTGAAGAAAATGATCTGTATATTTATGTGATCGCCCATGCTTATAAGCATCATAAAGGTTCAGGAACCGGAATACGGACACTTACAGATTGCTATATTCTGAATGAAGCATATGTCGATCATTTTGATTATGAATACATCGGGCAGGAGTTAGCTGTATTTGGAGCAGCGGAATTTGAGCAGACGCTGCGGAGTCTTGCACATAAGATATTTGCATCGGAGGATATGGGGCAAAAGAACCGGCTTACAGAACAGGAGCGGGAGCTTCTTGCCGAACTGATGTATTCTGGCACATACGGAACGGTCGCCGGCATGGTGGAACGGGCGCTGAAAGAACTTCAGGCAGATGGAGACACAATCACAACCGGAACAAAATGGCGGTATATGTGGCGGAGACTTTTCCCGGATATGGGATTTTATAAAGAGAATGTACCGATGGTATACCGTCATAAGATTCTGTTGCCGTTTTATACTGTTTTCCGTTGGGTGC